>Ga0208411_1000096_pt1 | contig 68577 bp, 58 predicted proteins | sample ETN01SmetaG_4_FD_185793 | JGI IMG/M metagenome (GOLD analysis project Ga0208411, IMG submission 185793) | Marine microbial and viral communities from oxygen minimum zone, Eastern Pacific Ocean - ETNP2014F12-01SV261 (SPAdes) (version 2) | ecosystem: Environmental > Aquatic > Marine > Oceanic ... | reverse complement strand
TGGCAGGGGACGCCTTACAGGCTGCGGCTGCCCTATGAGCAAAATCGCCATACGTTCGGATGGCGCGATTGTTCCATGCAACATGCTAAGTCATATAAAATTGGGCCAGATAAATCGTGAAAATCTTCAGGATGTGTGGCTTAATCATCCGGAAATGAAAAAATTAAGGACACGGCGTAATATCCCTTTGAGCGATTTCGAGTTTTGCAATGGATGCGAATATATTAATTATTGCACCGGTAATTGTCCGGCATTGGCTTACACCATTCTAGGCAAAGTCGATCATCCCAGTCCGGACGCCTGTCTAAGGAAGTTTCTGGATGACGGGGGGAAACTGCCGGTTTCATTTTAGAGTTTAGATTTTTCATTTTGCATCTATAGAACTAAGAAACATAAATGAAAAAGAACTAGAGGAACAGATAAATTTCATTTTAGATTTGTTACTTCAGATTATTAATACACTAAACAAAGCCTATGAACGAAGAAGAACTAAAGGAACGAACAAAGCGTTTTGCCTTATGAATAATAAAGCTGGTTGACTCGTTGCCAAAAACTACAGTTGGACGAGCGATTGGCAATCAATTGGTGAGGTGTGGAACTTCAGTAGGGGCAAATTATCGTTCTGCTTGCCGAGGGAGGTCGAAAGCAGATTTTATTGCTAAATTGGGTATAGTAGTAGAAGAAGCCGATGAAAGCGAATTTTGGCTTGAGTTGTTGATTGACGGGAAAATAATAAAAAGAGAATTGGTAGAACCTCTTCTTAATGAAGCAGGAGAACTTACGGCTATTTTTATTAGCTCGGTAAATACTGCAAAAAAGCGTAATAGATAAATGAAATGAAAAATGAAAAATCTAAAGCCTAAAATGAAATTAAACCAGATCTACTTCTATCTCACCGAAGGATGCAACCTTGCCTGTCGCCATTGCTGGATGGCTCCGAAATTTCAGACAAAGAAAACCATCTACCCGGCGCTGGAATTAGGTCTGTTCCGGTCTATCATTGAGCAGGCCCAGCTGCTTGGCCTTTCCGGCGTCAAGTTAACAGGTGGTGAGCCGCTGATGCATCCGGAAATAGATGATATTTTAGATCATATCCGGCTGGAAAATCTCCGCCTCACCGTAGAAACCAACGGCCTTCTTTGTACACCAGGGCTGGCCAAAAAAATAAAAGCATGCAAAAAACCATTTGTATCGGTTAGCCTGGATGCTGCGAATGCCAATATACACGAATGGATCAGGGGTGTGGAGGGTTCTTTTGAGGATGCGAAGGAAGGAATCAGAAATCTAGTAAAAGCCGGAATAAAACCCCAGATTATTTTATCAGTTATGCGTTGCAACAAGGATCAAATGGAAACTGTCGTACGGCTTGCAGAATCTCTTGGCGCTGGTTCGGTGAAGTTTAATCTTGTTCAGCCAATCGAGAGGGGCGTGAAGATGCGTAAGGCTGGAGAGACTTTAACTATAGATGAGTTAATTAGATTAGGGCGGTGGGTGGAAACCACCCTTTCAGACTCAACAAATTTAAGACTTATTTATCACCACCCTCCTGCTTTTCGTCCTCTGGGAAAGATGTTTGGTAATAACAGAGTCGGGAATGGAGCTTGCGGAATTAAGGGGATTTTAGGTGTCCTGGCAAACGGCTCTTATGCTCTTTGCGGTATAGGTGAGTCGGTTCAGGAACTTATTTTCGGGCATGCCGCTAAAGATCGGCTTGAGGATGTTTGGAACAACACGCCCGTTCTTCAGGAAATTCGTGAGGGTCTGCCTGACGGATTGGAGGGTATCTGCGGCGATTGTCTTATGAAGAGCCGTTGTTTAGGAAGCTGTGTGGCCCAAAACTATTATCTCAACAAGAATCTCTTTGCCCCTTTTTGGTATTGTGAGGAAGCGAGCGCCCTGGGGCTTTTTCCGGAAAGCCGGCTGCGACCAACAGCCAATAATTGCAGATTGATGGTTTAAGATTTTAGATTTGTGAAAGCTGTTTTCATTTAAGATTAATGGAATTAATAAATATGAACTGAAAAAAATCTAAAATCTTAAAGATTTTTCCTTAAATCAAAAATCTAAAATCCAATGATGGTTATTAGAAAATGCTTGGAAAACAGATCAAAGAATTGCGATTGAGAAGTGAAATATCTCTGGAAGAACTTGCTCAGGAATCAGGTCTTTCAATGGACGCCCTGGGGCAAATTGAGGAAGACAACATAGAGCATCTTGAGGATTCCAAGCTTCTCCAAATTGCCGATAGTCTCCGCTTAAAAAGCGCTCATGATTTTGCCTGTTTGATGAAAACTAATAAAGCCTTTAGAAGATTCCATGCCTACGTTGTCGGACTCCCTAAAACAGGAACAGTATCCCTGGCTGGACTTTTCGGAAACTATCGTTCTTTCCATGAATTTCAGCAAAGGGAAACACATAAAATGATAATTGAACTAAATCAGGGACAGGTTTCAAAAAGGGAATTTTCTCAATTCATCAGGAAACGGGATTTTTGGGCCGGATTCCTGGAAATGGATGCCGCGCATTTTAATCGCCATTATATTGATATTCTCGCTGAAGAATTTCCAAATGCTAAATTTTTATGCCTTATACGTGACTGTTATTCCTGGGTGAATTCTTGCGTTAACTACTACACCCATCCTGAAAAAGAAGCCTTGCAGTCATCTGAACTTCCCAACGGAATGCCTTTCGACTTGCCCATGGGGGCAAGTAGCGAAAAAGAGGAACTGGTAATTAATTTTCAAAAATATATTGATGTCCCTCTTATGTTTTGGACAACAGAATATAAAAAGATGTTTGAAAAACTTCCTCCAGACAGGTCTATGATTGTTAAAACAGACGAAATTTCCGGTAAAGCGGAAGAGATAGCCCGGATTTTGAATGTATCCTATAATTCTTTAATTACAGAGCAGTCTCATCTCAATAAAGCAGAGTATGGGGTTGATGTCCTTCGTAGTTTGGATAAAGGTTTCCTGGAAGCTAAGTTCAAGGAGCATTGTTCTGATTTGATGGAAAAATTTTTTCCAGGTTATTCTCTTCAGGATTATTTTAAAGGACAAAATTTGTCTCGATGAAATGAAAGGAATTTTAAAGAATCTGTAGATGAAAATTCGTACTCATTTTTATACGTCAACTATATTAAGCGGTGGTTTATATGCTGTTACTCGATCCCCGCAAATTGCGCTTTCTTGTTTTCTCAGTGGTATATTTATTGATATTGACCATGTTTTCGATTTTTTAATTTTCTCAGGAGAAAAATTTTCTATCAAGAAGATGATCTCATGGTGCAATGAATCAAGATGGGAAAAGATTGTGCTGATTTTTCATTCTTATGAAGTATTAATTTTTTTAAGTTTTATTATGTACTATTTTCCAGACAACATATTGATGGGTATTTTGCTGGGAGGCGGTCTGCATCTCGTGCTGGATCAAATAGGAAATTGCTTTTTCGGAAAGCGGTTTAGGGTCTCCCCCTGGTTTTATTTTTTGATTTTTAGGATTTTTTCAGGTTTTCGAAAAGAAAAACTGCTCAGGCAAAACCTGACTCTCCAATCTCTATAGTTGTAATCCATTGACAAAAGGATACCATTTAGATATTTTAATATTGAAATGACTGATAATGAATTGGAAAAATTAAGGCATAGCACAGCGCACGTAATGGCTCAGGCTGTGAAAAGGCTCTACCCTGAAACACAGGTTACCATAGGACCGGCGATTGAAGATGGTTTCTATTATGACTTTGACAGGGATGAATCTTTCAAACCCGAAGACCTTCAAAAAATAGAAAGAGTCATACATGAAATTATTAAAGAAAATCTTCCGGTCGCGCGGTCTGAACTGAGCAAGAAAGAGGCCCTTAAGTTTTTTGAGAAAAAAGGAGAAAAGTATAAGCAGGAATTGATTAATGAAATTGAGGATGAAAAAGTCAGCATTTACACACAGGGTGAATTTGCGGACCTTTGCCGTGGTCCTCATGTTGGTTCCACAGGAGATATAAAGTCCTTTAAACTGTTGAGTGTTGCTGGTTCATACTGGCGAGGGGATGAAAAGAATAAGATGCTGCAGCGCATCTATGGAACCGCTTTTTATTCCCGGAAAGATTTAAAGGAATACTTAAACAGGCTAGAGGAAGCAAAAAAAAGAGACCATCGGAAATTAGGAAAAGAACTGGACCTTTTTCATGTTGATGAAGAAATTGGATCTGGCTTAATTTTGTGGCATCCAAAAGGAGCGTTGGTTAGAGCCATTATCGAAGACTTCTGGAGAAAAGAGCATTATAAAAATGGATACGATATACTTTATTCTCCTCATATTGCCCGTGCGCATCTCTGGGAAACCAGCGAACATCTCAAGTTTTATAAAGAGAACATGTATTCCCCTATGGATATAGATGGAACGGATTACATCGTTAAACCGATGAATTGCCCGTTTCACATCAAAATATATAACAGTAAATTGAGGAGCTACCGGGATCTACCTTTCCGATGGGCCGAGTTAGGTACGGTTTACCGTTACGAAAAGACAGGGGTGTTGCATGGACTCCTGCGGGTAAGGGGTTTTACTCAGGATGACGCGCATATATTTTGTCGGCCCGATCAACTATCTGAGGAAATTTCCAGAGCGCTGGACTTTACCATTTTTATTTTACGCTCTTTTGGTTTCGAAGAGTATCAAATATACCTCAGCACAAAGCCCGATAAATTTGTAGGATCTGAAGAATCCTGGGAAAAAGCTACGACAGCGTTAAAAGGCGCTTTAGATAAATCAGGAATGACTTATGATATTGATCCGGGTGAGGGCGTGTTTTATGGTCCAAAAATCGATATAAAAATCAAAGACAGTCTCGGAAGGGCATGGCAGTGTTCTACCATTCAGGTGGATTTTAATTTGCCGGAAAGGTTTAAAATAAGCTATATTGGGGAAGACGGGCAGCCGCATCAGCCTATTATGATACACAGGGCATTAATGGGATCTCTGGAGCGTTTTTTTGGCTGCCTCATAGAACACTACGCTGGAGCGTTTCCAAACTGGTTGGCGCCTGTCCAGGTAAGAATTCTTACTATTACCGACGACCATATTAAATATGCGGAAGAGATAGCAGCGTTTTTGAAAAAAGATGGGATCCGGGTTGAATTGGATTCAAGGAACGAAAAGGTCGGTTTTAAAATCCGCGAAGCCCAGACAAGTAAAATCCCTTATATGCTGGTTATTGGCGAAAAAGAAATAAATGATAAAACGGTAGCTGTTAGAAAGCGAAAAGAGAAAAAAACTGAAGTTATGAACTCTGAAAGTTTCTTAAGTAAATTAAATGAGGAAATTATTTCAAAAAAATAGTATAATGTGGCACCTCAGATATTGTCTTTAAAGGAAAGGGGAGGTGATATTTCATAAAAAAATTTTTACGAATTAATCAACGGATAAGAATCCAGGAAGTTAGGGTTATAGATGATTCTGGAGAACAGCTTGGTATTTTGCCGACAAGGAAAGCCATCGACCTGGCCAAAGAAAAGGAGTTGGATCTTGTAGAAGTAGCGCCGGGAGAAAAACCCCCTGTCTGCAAAATAATGGACTATGGGAAATATAGATATAAACTCAACAAAAAGGCGCACGAAGCTAAAAGAAAACAGAAAATTGTCCATCTAAAAGAGGTAAAGATAAGACCAAAAACAGAAGAACATGACTACCAGTTTAAACTAAAACATGTAAACCGATTTCTTGCCGATGGTGATAAAGCAAAAATTACAATGATGTTCAGGGGACGGGAAATCGTGCATTTATCAATTGGACAAGCCATACTGGAAAGAATGGTGGAGGAAACTAAAGAAGTAGCGGATGTAGAGCAATTCCCGAAAAGGGAAGGGCGAAATATGACATTAATACTGACTCCGAAAGCAAAATAGAAAGGTTTTTGAAATGCCAAAATTGAAAACAAACAGAGGTGCGGCTAAGCGATTTAAGACTACCGGAAGCGGAAAAATTAAAAGATCAAAAGCTTACTTGCGGCACATTCTCACCTCAAAAACAACAAAGCAAAAAAGAAACTTGAGGGCGGGAAGCACAATATCCAAAGTAGACTCTCCTCGTGTTAAAAGAATGTTAGCTGGCAATTAAACTGAACGAAAATATAACATTTAATTATTACGACGGACCATATAAAATTTTTATAAATTTATAGGAGACTGAACTAATGCCAAGAGCAACAAGCGGGCCTGTTACCAGGAACAGGAGAAAGAAAGTACTTAAACAGGCCAAAGGCTTTAAGGGAACCAAGAGTAAGCAGTTTAAAAAGGCAAAAGAAACTTTAGAGAGAGCATTAAAATATGCATACAGAGATCGCAGGGTAAAAAAACGTGAATTCAGAAAATTATGGATTATTCGCCTTAACGCTGCGGTCAGGGCTGACGGATTGACATACTCCAGGTTTATCGTCGGTTTAAAAAAAGCTAATATTAATCTGGACAGAAAAATTTTAGCTGATCTCGCTGTTAATGAACCGGAAGCTTTTAAAGCAATTACAGAAAAAGCCAAAGAAGAACTGGCAAAAGCGTCTTGAAAAAGAAATATACCGGAATAAAAAGATAAAAACTGCCTGCCTCATAGGATTAGACCTTTAAGTCTATACATCCTTTTTCGCTGCCCACGGATTTATAAAGATGGATTTTGGATTTTATTTGGAAATTTCTGTTTGGAATTTCGCATTTTTTTTGGCTGCGGCCCTCTGCCATTACGTGTTAATCTGTGAGTAAAAAAAATAACCCGCTTATGTGGTTAATTTCCCCATGAATAACCGGTTAATTAATATAAAAGAAGAAGCGTTAAATCTATTATCATCTGTTAAAGATGAAAAAGACTTAAACGATCTACGGGTAAAATATTTAGGAAAAAAAGGGGTTATTACCCTCTCTCTTAAGAAAGTGGGTTCCCTCTCTTCTGAAGAAAGACCGGAGTTTGGCCGGCAGGTTAATGAAGTAAAAAAAATTTTGGAAGAGGGTATTAATGCTAAAAAGGATGAACTAAAAAAGAAAACGTCTTTAGATGAGGAGAAAGATTTCTTCGATCCTACTCTGCCAGGGAAAAGACCGGCAAGAGGTACTCTCCATCCAATTACTCAGGTAATGGATGAAGTTATCAGTATTTTTACATTTATGGGTTTTGAGGTTGCTGAAGGCCCGGAAATAGAATCGGATTACTATAACTTTGAGGCGTTAAATATTCCTAAGGACCATCCTGCCAGAGATATGCAGGATACTTTTTATATAACAGATGATGTTGTGCTGAGGACCCATACCTCACCTGTTCAGATACGAACAATGGAAAAAGAATCACCTCCCGTAAGAATTATTGCCCCGGGGAGGGTCTATCGCTGCGATTCCGATATTTCTCATACTCCCATGTTTCACCAGGTCGAAGGGCTATTTGTGGATGAAGGAGTGTCTTTTGCTCACTTAAAAGGTATTCTACAAATTTTTGCTCATGAAGTATTTGGAAAGAACGCATCTCTGCGGTTTCGGCCTTCTTTTTTCCCTTTTACAGAACCAAGCGCTGAGGTTGATGTGCAGTGTGTTTTATGCAAAGGCAAAGGATGCAGGCTCTGCTCAAATAGCGGCTGGCTGGAAATTTTAGGCGCCGGCATGGTTGATCCTGAAGTTTTTAAAGCCGTTAATTATGATTCGGAGAAATGGACAGGGTTTGCCTTTGGAATGGGAATAGAAAGAATTGCCATGCTAAAATACGGTATTGACGATATCCGCTTGTTTTTTGAAAATGACCTCCGCTTTTTAAAGCAATTCTAAAAAAAATGTCTAATGTTTTTATCGGTATTGGATCAAATCTGAGGAACGCAAAAGAAAATTGTTTGCGGGGTATTAACGAATTAAAAGAATCAAATGAAATAGAGATAATTCATTGCTCTTCTTTTTATAAAACAGAACCTGTTGGAGGACCGGGACAAGACTGGTTTATTAATTGTGTGGTGAAAGCGAAAACCTCACTTTCACCGGAAAATCTTCTGTTCTACTTGAAGAATATGGAAACTAAAATGGGACGGGTTCATTCGGTTAAGTGGGGACCAAGAGTAATTGATTATGATATTCTTTTTATTGACAATAAAATAATTGATACATCTAATTTAAAGATTCCTCACCCATTAAATCATGAGCGGCGGTTTGTTTTAGAGCCGATGGGTGAGATTGCGCCTGACCTGATTCATCCTGTACTAAAGAAAAGTATTAATGAACTGAAAAAAAGTATATTATGTGATAATCAGAGAGTAGAACTTTGTAATACTTAGTTCGTTTCGGACGCGGCGAAAATAACTTTGTGGCTAAAAACCCTCATAAAAAAACTATTTAAAAGTAACGGAATATGATAGACAATAGATATATAGCTGTTGAAGGACCTATTGGTGTTGGTAAAACAAGCCTGTCCGAAAAGCTGAGTGAATGTTTTAATGCCGAACTGGTTCTGGAAAAATCAAATGATAATCCATTTCTAAAAGATTTTTACCGGGATAAAGATAGATACGGTTTTCAAACACAAACCTTCTTCCTTTTGAACCGGTACTCACAATTGCTCGAATTAGCCCAACGTAGTTTGTTTCACGATGGAACTGTTTGTGATTATGTATTTCAAAAAGACATGTTGTTTGCTTCCTTGAATTTAAATAAAGATGAATTTTCTTTGTACGAAAATTTTTTTAACCTGTTAAAACCAAAAATTCCAGCTCCCGATCTGGTGATTTTTCTTCAAGCAGGAACAGATGTCTTAATGAACAGGATTCGTAAGAGAGGCAGGGATTTTGAAAAAAATATGTCCTTTGAGTATTTAGAAGAAGTAAATAGAGCGTATAATAATTTTTTTTTCCACTATTTGGAATCACCTCTGCTTGTCATTAATACTGCTGATATTGACTTTGTCGATGACAATAAAGCGTTTGATGACTTAGTCCAGAAAATTTACCATCATCGGGCGGGAATACAGTACTACGTGCCTGCAGGTGCAAAATAATGATTACAGTTAACGATATTTTACAAAAGAAGAGAGAAAAGAAGAAGATTACGGCTTTAACAGCTTATGATTACCCCTTTGCAAAGATTTTAGATGAAGCGGGTGTCGATATCATCCTGGTTGGCGATTCATTAGGGAACGTCATCCTGGGGTATGAAAATACATTGCCTGTCACAATGGATGAAATGATTCATCACGCGAAAGCTGTCGGCAAAGCTGTGAAGAACGCGTTGTTAATCGGAGATATGCCTTTTATGTCCTACCAGGCTTCTCATAGCCGCTGCATGGAAAACGCCGGCAGGTTTATTAAAGAAGCAGGTGTTAAAGCTGTCAAGCTTGAGGGAGGAAAGGGTGTTACGGAAAAAATAGAAGCCCTTATTGATATGGGAATTCCTGTAATGGGCCATGTTGGGCTCACTCCTCAATCAATCCATAAATTTGGTGGTTACAAAGTTCAGGGCAAGGACAAAATATCCGCGGAGCAAATTCTGAAAGATGCAGAAGCTTTAGAAAAAGCAGGAGCGTTCAGCATTGTCCTGGAAGGAATTCCATATACCCTGTCTGAAAAAATTACAGAAGCTCTTTCCATTCCAACAATCGGTATCGGCGCCGGACCTTACTGCGATGGGCAGATTCTGGTTACCCATGACCTTCTTGGCATGTCAGGAGAATTCAAACCAAAATTTGTCAGACGTTATGCTGAAACAGCAAAAGATATTCTAAAAGCAGTAACAGAATATAAAGATGATGTTCAGCAGGGCAATTTCCCTTCTATAGAAGAAAGTTATAAAAGAACAGCAGACTATTTGAAAGTTTTGAAATAATTCCTCTCAATGCGATTTGCCACCAAGACAGAGTCGGCATGAAATACAATCCTGATAGCCACCACAGAAGGTTAATAAGACTAAAAGGGTACGATTATTCAGGGCATGGAGCATATTTTATTACGCTATGCACCCACGACAAAAAATGTTTGTTTGGTGATATTGTTCATGGTCAAATGAAATTCACGCAATATGGTGAAATTGTAAAAATTGAATGGTTGAAAACATTTGAAATACGGAAAAACCTGGCATTGGATGAATACATGATCATGCCCAACCATTTTCACGGGATTATCATTATTACCGATAACGAATCCGATGGTAGGGGCACGTTGCAACGTGCCCCTACTTTGAGCAATTTGGAAAACCCGTTCCCAATTCCATACCGACCATAATTCGCCTGTTCAAATCCACAACCACAAAACAAATTAACGGATTGCGCAACACCCCCGGTATAAAGATATGGCAACGTAATTATTACGAACATGTCATCCGTAATGAAAATGAATTAAACAAAATCAGAGAATATATCCAAAATAATCAATTAAACTGGCAGGAGGACAGGGAAAATCCTATGCATGTAGATTTTTGCAAATTGGTTAAAAACAGAATGGATAAGGCAGGGAGTATGAAAACAGAAATTGAATTAAAAAATTAGAATTTGAAGATGATCCCTTGGACAGAAAAAAAATTCCTTCCCCTGAACCTTGACAACTTCATATGAAGATTTTATATAGGAAATGAAAGATATATGTCACCCCGATCGGGTTTGTCAGCATTCGGATGCGCAACAACATTGTTCCGTAATAAGGTCAATGCTAAATTTCACGGGACACAGATAAATAATTTTTTAAAGGAGGGCACAAAATGTTTTTAACAAAATTCAGACCCCTGGAAGACAGTTTCAGCAGCAGGAGGCCATTTTTAACAGACGATGTCGATAATTTTGCCGAACGGTTTTTTCCAAACACAGCAGGGACAGATGGTTTTTCTTCACCGAATATAGACCTGTATGACGACAAAGAAGACCTTGTAGTTAGAGCGGAGATTCCCGGTGCAAATGAAAAGGATATTGATGTTTCTCTTGAGGATGGAATCCTCTCAATAAAAGGCGAGAGAAAATTAGAGAATGAGGACAAGAAGGATAGTTACTACAGGATCGAGAGAAGCTACGGGTCATTTTCAAGATCATTCAAGCTCCCCGTAGAAGTAAAAACTGGTGATGCGAAAGCAAGCTACAAAAATGGGATACTTGAAATAAGGATTCCCAAAGAAGAAAAAGCAAAACCAAAAAAGATAGAGATAAATGTTAATTAAAAAAAGAGGCGGCTTTTAAAAAAGCCGCCTCTTTTAATGCTTTTAGACTTTATTCTTTCTGAAATTCCGAGTGGAATTCCATAGAGTGACTCCATTTGTTCCTTACGGCTGAAAGAGTTTTTGGAGTAACCGTCTTTTCTCCCTTTTTCTTCGCTTCGTTTTCTACTTCTTTTATTACCATGCCACGTACAAAGGGAGGGATCTTTTCTATTTTTTCTTTAGCTTCCTTGTCCCACGAAAGTTCTTTTTCAATTTTTTTTGAGCCTTCTCCCCACAATTGATATTTCTTCTCTATGAGTTTTTCTGTAATTTGTGGAGAACCGCTTTTTCTTACAAAGGCCTCGATTCTCCATTTAGTCATATCTCTCATGAACCCTTCCGGAATATTTTGAAGACGCAGTTGAGCTTCTTCTGTCCACTCTAAAACTTTTCCACTGGAAGGTGTCACAAACTCTTTTTTATCTTCCACTAACTTAAATTTTTCTTTTAGGGCCCTGCAAATCGGACACTCATCAGGAGCATAACCTTTAGCTGTATATCCGCAGATATCGCAGTAATAGTAATCAACTTTCTCATCGATCTTAAACTCTATTTTTCCGGAAGCTTCAGTTTCTTCTTTTTGAGGAGCGCCTTGTCCCATCATGGATGACATCATATCTTTAGCGCCGGAAATTCCATTTTCAGCGACTTCCAGCGTTATTTCAGAAACACCTGTTTTTTCCGCGAATTGTTCAACTCTGCCTTTGGTCATGTTTCTCATAAACCCTGCCGGTACCCTATCTAACCTTGCTTGGGCCTCATCTGTCCAGTTGAAGGTTTTTTCAGAAACTGATTCCTTCTGGTTAGCACTCATGCCACCAGACATTTTTGAGATCATATCTTCCATGCCGCCCATCTTTTTTTTACCTTCATCGAGGTTCTGGGAGGCGATCTCTTCTGAGATAAAGTCCAATCCTTTTGAGCGGGCGTATTTTTCTATCCGGAGTTTTACATTGTCCCTCATAAACCCTTCCGGCACCTTCTCAAGACGTTTTAATGCCTTTTCTTCCCAGGTAATTATTTTTCCGTCAAAAGCAGTCATCTCTTCTCCCTGCTTTTTTTCAGAGGGTGCAATCATTTTTTCTTTTTTCTCGATTTTTTTCTTCATGGCCCCTTCCGCGATAATTCCCATTGCTTTTCTGGCGGATTCCGGCAGGAGTTCTTCTGTTGCCAGGCTTACCACTTTATCGGTAATAACTGTATGTCCCTGTTCCGTGGCAAACCTTAGAATGGCCATTTTTGCCATTCCCCTGGCGAAAGTAGGAACTCTTTCCATTCTCTTTTCAGCTTCTTTTGTCCACACAATATTAACCTTCGCTGTTTCTTCAAGCGGTGGAATAAATTTTCTGGATGAAACTAATAAATTGCAGTTTACTCTCCTGAGAATATTTTCCGTATTACTGCCGATATCCATGCCTTCATCACTGTGAATTCCAACTTTTCCCATAATCAGCAACCATGGATTTTCTTCTTTTACATATTGGAGTATTTTTTCAAACGCTTTGCCGTCCAGTAATTTTGTTTCTATAGTTGCTTTCTGTTTTTCCGCTACCTGTTTTGAAATATCAAGATATGCTTGATAGATTTTTGCGAGTCCGCTGTCGATAATATCCTCATGCAGTTTTTCTTGTTCTTTAAACTTAAAAACTTGTCCAGCTTCATCGGACAACACTCCGGCAATGCTATTAAATGCCACATAATGAAAATAGGGATCAAATGCGGAGATTACCGCTACTTTTTTATTGAAAAATTTGGCTAACTCCATGCCCGTCAGTAATCCACCAAAAGACTGTGGACTTCCATCCACAGCGACTACAATGTTACCGCCGTTCATGGGAGCGGTATCTTTAATAACGAGGGTATCGACATTCACTCTTCTCGTGACTCTTTCACAAACGCTTCCAATAATACTTTCTTTTACAGTGCCTAATCCCAGTGCACCGATTATCACAAGATCATGTTTGTTTTTTTCCACATCTTTAACAATTTCCTTATAGTTTTTTCCTTCCAGAGACCGCTTTTCAAAATTCATCATCTTGGCCTTGGCGCATTTCTCTTCAAAAACATCCAGGTATGAATCAGTGATAATTTCCAGGCCTTTGGTTATCAAGCTGTCATGAACGTCTCTCTGTTTTTCCAGTTCTTCCTCTTCTAAATATTTTTCCGGTAAACCACTTTCCATCTGGCGGAACCGAATGTCATGGAGGCGTGCTGCGTAAACATGATTGCCCGTCAGCTTTGCCCCTGTTTGATGGGCAATTTCAATCCCTATATCGATCCCAGTGTTAGAAAAATCTGAATTATCAACGGGAATAAGAATATTTTTATACACTGAAAAGTCCTCCTGATTTATGTTGCGGCAAACCCGCAAACAAAGATGAATTGCATCCCCTTAGTCCCCCCAACAAGGGGAATTAAAGAGGGGAGAAAAAACTTGTCCAAAAAAAAGCAGATTTTGTAAGGTCATAGCCTTAAGTTACTTTGAACCCCGTAAAAAGTCAATCAGTTATTTCTTCAGAAGAAGTCGATTCCTCTGACGCTGATTCTTGATCTTCCGTACTTTCTTCTTTTTCATTAGGTTTGTCAGGGGAAAACAAAATATCCATGGTTATATCGGAAACGTTAATATCTGCCTTCATTCGCTGAAGAATTTTCTGAAATTCTTTAATTAAACTACTTTCCTCATTAAAAGTTACTTCCAGTTCTTTCTTATCTTCTAACACTTGATCCGCCATCGTGTCATTGCTCTCATTAAGCTCTTTCTTCATCTGGAGCGCGTTTTCCTTTTTTATTTCAATTTCTTCATTAAGAGTATTCAGATGATTAATTTCTTCACTGATAGCCAGAAGTTCTTTATCGTACTGTTCCAGGAGGATTTTGAGAGTTTCAAAAAACTTCTCTTTCTGGGTCTGCAGTTCCTCCAGGTTTGATCTTACATGTTGCCCATGAACAGACAGCTTTTCTTTGAATAAATTATAAAAGGTTTCTGATAAGGATTCAGGGTTACCAAAATCTAAGAGTTTTTGAGGATCATTCATTGAGCCGCTGACAATATCGGTGTAATTTTTTTTAATCCCTTTTTCCCCTATAGTTAAATTAGTCAGCCGTGTTTCAATCTCCTCAGCATTACTATCATAAATCTAAATATTTTTATCAAGGACCTCTATCTTTTTACAATTTTCATCCTGGTTTAATTCATGTTGTCTGATATTTTTTATTAAAGACTGTCTTTTCTTCTCTTTCAGATCAATTTCTCTGGAGAAGGCGTTTCTTAAACTCAAGAAGTCTTTATGAATACCATCATCTTCAGATTTTAAGTGATCTAACGTCAGGTCAAGATTTTCGCCGCCGGGCAATGAGTCGTTATTTTCCATTTTATAGTCTTACACCGTAAAAACTTCTTTTTTTAGGAACTGTTTAGCTCTTTCTTTTTTAGCCCCGCTGTTTAGTCGCAGTTTGGTTTTTCTTTTACAGCGCCTTAAGCAAAGCTCATAAAATTTTTTAGTTAAAACTTCAGGGCGAAAGCTCTAATCAGCTGCGGCCCTTGCCGCTTTATGCCCTCTGGTTAATGGCTTCTATCATTTCTTTTACCGCTCTGTCCAGTCCTACCATGACTGCTCTGGCAACTATATTATGTCCGATATTGAATTCCTCAATAGCCTGTATCGATGCTATTTTTACGACATTTTTATAAGTCAGTCCGTGGCCAGCATTGACGGTCAATCCAAGTTTTACGGCAGCATTAACCGCAGTCTGAATTTTTTTAAATTCCTTTTTAATTTCAGATTCTTTTTTTAGTTCGGAATATTTTCCGGTATTTATCTCTATTGCGTCACCGCCAATTGACTTGGAACATTCTACCTGCGCGAGCTCCGGATCAATAAACAGACTTACAGGAATTTTTTGATCGTGAAATTTCCGGATAACATCTTCTAACTGATTTTTGTGTTTTATTACGTCAAGCCCTCCTTCAGTAGTAATCTCTTCTCTTTTTTCAGGCACCAGGGAAACTTTATCAGGTTTGGTGTCCAAAGCTATTAGAACCATTTCTTTGGTAGCCGCCATTTCAAGGTTCAGCCTGGTTTTAACCATTTGACGCATTAGTTTCAAATCCCTGTCCTGGATATGCCTTCTGTCTTCTCTAAGATGAATAGTAATGCCGTCTGCGCCGGCCAGTTCTACCAGTACTGCAGCAGCTACAGGATCGGGTACATTAGTCTTCCTTGCTTCTCTAATTGTCGCCACATGATCTACATTTACTGACAATTCAGCCATACACGTCTCTCTATTTTAGACAAGGTGAACGTAATTAACCGGATATTTTAAGTGCAATGATTTTGTCATTGCACACTATCCTGCATATCCTGTCTAAGTTTTTAATGAATAATGGCGTCTGCTACAGCGAGGGCTCTTTTGGTTTCCTTAACATCATGGGTTCTCAATATTTGAGCCCCGTTTAGAATACCAAATACAGAAGCCGCGATGGATCCTTCTAGACGCTCTTCAACGGGAAGGTCTAATATTTTTCCAATAAACGATTTTCTCGAAAGACCGAGTAAAATTGGTTTTTTAAGTTTTTGCAACTGTTTGAGTTTTTTTAAAATAGTAATATTATGGGAAAATTTTTTTCCAAAACCAATACCCGGGTCAACAATAATACTGCTTTCTTTTATGCCGGAAGAAACCGCCTGTTTAATGCCCCTCTTAAGATATGCTGTGATTTCTCTCATAAGGGATTTATAAGACGGGTTTTTCTGCATAGTTTTAGGTTTCCCGGAAATATGCATGATAATCACAGCGGCTTTTGCCGAAGCTATGGTTTTAGCCATATTAGGGTTAAACCTTAATCCGCTAATATCATTAATTATGCTTACGCCTTCCTCCAGAACAGCCCTGGCGACAGCTGATTTGTATGTATCCACAGATACAGGAATATCAAATTTTTTAATTAGCCCATTAATTACAGGTAAGATTCTTTTTAATTCTTCCTCTTCTGAAACAGGATTAGACCCCGGGCGGGAAGATTCCCCTCCTATATCCAGAATATCGGCACCCTCTCGGATCATTTTATCCGCTCTTTTTAAGGCAGTATTGACCGAGATTACTCTACTCTCCTTATAAAAAGAATCGGGAGTGATATTTAGAATTCCCATTATATGGGTTCTTTTTTTAAGATTCAAACGATATTGTCTGCAAAGAAACATTTCCTTATTGTGCGAATGTTTTCTGTTAGTTTGAAGGATACAACATATACTCTTTAGGCTGAAGATTTCCAGTAGTCTGCCACAGAGAGCTTCAAATTACGAGGCGTAGAAAAGCTAAAGGTTTTTCTTTAGTTGGTCATAGAGATTAAATTCTTTTTCCGCTTTGCTTTTCATGTTTTTTGCCTCATAAGCTTTACCGAGCAAATGATGATGATGGGCATCGAAAGGAAACACTTCCACTGCCCTTTCAAGGTAAATAATGGCCTCATCATAGCGTTTCTGCAAAAAAAAAACTTCCCCAAGGTTTGCTTTAGCTATCTCTAAATCGGGGAAATTCTTAATAGCCTTTTTCAAATACAATTCTGCCTGGGGATAGTTTCCCTTGTGTTTATATGCCTTGCCGATATTATTAAGTAATATTGGAAAATTGGGGTTGATCTTTAGAGCATTCTGAAAAGAAGTAATTGCCCCGTCGTATTTTCCCTGGCTCAAAAGAATCATTCCAAAATTATTGTGGGCGTACATATTGTCAGGTTCTTTTTTTATAATTTCAAGAATGATTAACCGCGCCTTTTCATGCTCACCTTTAATGCTCAATTGTATAGCCCGGTTCATTAAGGCAGACGTTTCTCCAGCATGTGCGATTGAGGACAAAAAAATCATATAAAAAGAAATCAAAAATCCTGAAGTAAACTTTTTCATCGTATTGTGTTCCCTGTTTCTAAATTGAAAGTGTTTAGCGAGCGTATTTCTTATGTAGTCAAGGATGGATTTAACCCCTTTTCTCTTTTGTTCATATCAGAAGTTCAATATCCTTGTAAAGGTTTTCTGGTTTAGTGGTAGGGGCAAATCTTTTCCTTGGATTACCCTCTTTATCAATGAGAAACTTTGTAAAGTTCCATTTTATTCTCTCTCCCATAATCCCTGGTAATTTTTTTTTTAAATACTTAAAAAAAGGATGAGCATTTTTCCCATTGACTTCCGCTCTGGAAAACATGGGAAAGGTCACACCATAATTCAAAGAACAAAACTCTTTTATCTCTTTATTGTTTCCAGGTTCTTGTCCACCAAACTGGTTGCATGGGAAAGCGAGTATAACAAAATTCTTGTCTTTATATTTTTCGTATATCTTTTGAAGTCCCTTATATTGAGGAGCAAAACCGCATTTGCTGGCAGTATTCACTACAAGAATAATTTGACCTTTATAACTTTCTATGGGAATTTCTTTTGAATCAATGGAAGTTGCTTTAAATTGAAAGATATTGGTCATGACTTTAAAAAGAAATTGCTTTTATTTAGCTTTGACTATAACCTGAGTGCAAAAGTTTGTCGGAGCTGTAAAGGGGTCTATTATGTTATGCTCATTTTTGCCAAATTAAAGCTCTAATAATTGTATACAGAAATTAAAAAAGTTGTCAAATTTTAAGTTGAGCTAGTAAACATCACCCTCTTCCGACAGTGTCTGTCCTGAGTTAACCCAAGGGCTCAGGACAAATTTTTCAAAGGGGAAATTATTGTAGTGTTGAGCCTTTCAATATAGTGTTGTATTCTTTTTTTAGTAAAGTTTTAAAAAAAATAGATGGGATAACAGGATTTATTTGATATAAATTAATTATTAATCTTGTTTATCCTGTAATCTTGCAAAGCTGAGATTAGCTCACGTCAAATAAAAGAAAAGAATCATGAAACCGTTGTCTGAGAAAACTGAAACACGAATACAGGAAATGGGAAAACGGTTGCTCGAAGCAGCACGCAAGCGAAAGCAGGCTTTCTGGGCGCGGGAACACTGGGAAGAAATACTCTTTCACAAATTAATGGACAATGAGCAATTGCGTGTGCAGTTACTCCGCTTTGTGGATGTTCTTCCCGCACTGATTTCGGACGAAGACCTTTCCAAGCATCTTTATGAATACCTGGGAGAAGAGGATTTACCGATACCGGGGTTTGCCAAGTGGGGCATCGAGCATGCGCAAGGCTCTGTTGCGGCTCATTTGGCTGCCGGGGCAGTACGCACAGCTATGCACGGCCTGGCAAAACGATTTATAGGCGGCGAGGATGTAAACGACGCATTTAATACAGTCAAACACCTGCGCAATGAAAACATGTGCTTTACTCTTGATCTGTTGGGGGAAGCTACAGTTAGTGAAGCTGAAGCGGATGAGTATTGCGACAAGTATTTAAATTTTATTAAAGACCTGGCGCCCCGGCTTAAATCCTGGAAACCAAACCTTTTGCTGGATACTATCAATGACCGCTCCATTCCTCGATTTAACCTTTCTATTAAAGTTTCATCTTTATGTTCTCAGATTGATCCCATTGACATTGAAGGACGGGCTGAGACAATAAAAAAACGGTTGCGTTCTATATTTCAGGCTGCCAAAAAAGAAGGAGCCTTCATCTGCCTGGATATGGAGCAGTACGACATGAAGGAAATTATCCTGCGGGTGTTTCAGGATATTCTTGTTGAGCCTGAGTTTCGTGACTGGCCGGACGTGGGAATAGCGTTTCAAGCGTATTTACGCGATACGGAAAAAGATCTATTGAGTTTGGTAGATTGGTGCGGTAGCAGGGGGAGTCCTATTACTGTCCGGTTAGTTAGAGGAGCTTACTGGGATTATGAAAAGATAATAGCAAAACAGAATGAATGGAATATGGCCGTGTGGTCTGAGAAAGGGGAAACCGATCTTTGTTTTGAAAATTGTGTCCGTCACCTCATGGATAATTACCCGGTGTTAGATATTGCCGTCGGCTCCCATAACGTTCGGAGTTTAGCATTAGCAATGGTACTGGCTGAAGAGAAGGGTTTGAAGCCCGGACAATTTGAAATGCAAATGTTGTATGGTATGGCCGATCCTCTAAAAGAGGTTATTGTGGAAATGAACCAGAGGACTCGCATTTATGTTCCCTGCGGGGAATTGATTTCCGGCATGGCCTACATGGTAAGGCGGTTGCTGGAAAATACGGCAAGCCAATCTTTTCTGCGCATGAGCTTTGCTGAAGATCTTCCTGCTGAAACTCTCTTAGCTCCTCCGATATCTCCAGAGCAAAAAGAAGATGATTCTAATGAAAAAGAATCGACTCAACAACCCCCTTTCCCCTCTTTAGGGGGGGGGGATAAAAGGGGAGGGGAGCTTCCGCCTTTTGTTAACGAACCAGTTCATCGTTTTACAGACGAAGTGGAGCGCAAAGCCTTTGCCGCGTCTATTCAATATGTCCGCGACAACCTGGGACAGGAATATCCGCTTCTTATAAACGGAGAGAAGGTTAATAAAACCGTACACATTGTTTCAATAAACCCGGCGCGTCCTGAAGAAGTTGTGGGACGAGTTTCTCGATCGGATAAACAGGATGTTGGACGTGCTATAGAAGCCGCAATATCCGCGTTTCCCGGGTGGAGAGATTTGACCGCTAAAAAACGGGCTGATTACCTGATAAGTATCGCAAAGCATCTGCGCAAACGCCGAGACGAGTTTTCCGCGTGGCAAATCTTTGAAGCGGGTAAAACATGGCGAGAGGCGGATGCCGACGTAGTCGAGGCTATTGATTTCCTCGAATATTATGCGAGGGAAGCCATGCGTTTTTCATGTGAGACGAATTTTAATATTCCCGGTGAAAATAACGCATACTTCTATCAGCCCCGCGGTGTCGGCGTGGTTATCGCGCCGTGGAATTTTCCACTGGCTATTCTTTTGGGAATGCTGTCTGCTTCAATCGTGTCCGGTAATACAGTAATATTAAAAGCATCCTCGCAAACTCCGGTTATTGCCGCAAAGCTTGTGGAAGTTTTAAGCGAAGTGGGTTTGCCGAATGGGATCGTGAATTTCCTTCCCGGTTCCGGAAGTGAGATTGGTGATTTTCTTGCAAGCCATCCAAAGGTAAATTTTATTGCCTTTACAGGTTCACAGGAAGTGGGATGCGGAATTTATAAATTAGCCGCGGAAGTTCAAGATGGTCAGACACATTTGAAACGCGTTATTGCTGAAATGGGCGGAAAGAATGCCATTATTGTGGATTCCGACGCGGATATGGACGAAGCGGTATCAGGGATTGTTGCTTCCGCGTTTGGGTACCAAGGACAAAAATGCAGCGCGGCTTCGCGGGTTATTGCGGTGGGGAATGTTCATGATATCCTTGTTCAGCGATTAGTAGAAGCAGTACGCAGTTTGCGGGTCGGGATGCCGGAAGACCCAGGAAGTTTTATGGGAGCGGTTATTGACGAACAGGCTAAGAAAAAAATACAAAACGCTATTGAAAATGGAAAGCGGACAGCCAATGTTGCGTTGGAAGTAGACGTGAGTTCGTTAGGTAATGGCTTTTTTGTTGGCCCAACTATTTTTGTGAATGTTCCGCCTGCGAGCGATCTTGCCCAAAAAGAAATCTTTGGTCCTGTATTAGCTGTTATTCAGGCAAAGAACTATAAAGAAGCTTTGGATATTGCGGGAAAAACGTCTTACGCGTTAACAGGAGGTGTTTATACCCGGAGTCCGGAAAACATGGAGCTTGCAAGGCGGGAGTTCAGAGTAGGTAATCTCTACTTTAACCGGAAAATTTCAGGGGCTATTGTCGGACGCCAGCCGTTTGGTGGTTTTAAGATGAGCGGCATCGGCAGCAAAGCCGGGGGTCCGGATTATCTTTTACAGTTCATGGAACCCCGTACCCTTACAGAAAACACATTCCGCCGCGGCTTTTCACCGGAAGAAATGTAAGAATCAGCTTTAAGCCGTTAGCAGTTAGTAAAGATTTTGACAGGACACGCTCAGCGGGTCAGGATAGCAGAATAAACTGGATTTTTTTAAGCCTAAAAGCTGATTGCTGATAGTTGTCAACTTACATATCATGAAAATTCTAATCACAGGTTCCCATGGTCTTGTTGGTTCTGCTCTTATCCCGGTGGTTGCAAATGCCGGGCATACGGTAATTCGTATGATTCGCCCGCCAATGAAACCGGATGAAAAAAAAATCTTATGGAATCCACAAACAGGCTTTGTTGAAAAGGAAAAGCTTGAGGGCTTTGATGCTATAGTTCATCTTGCGGGAGAGAATATCAGTACAGGTAGGTGGACAGCGGAAAAAAAAGCGCGCATCCGTGACAGTCGCGTAAAGGGAACACGGTTTCTTGCAGAAATTATAGCCGGACTGAAAGCTAAACCTAAAATCCTCGCTTCAGCTTCTGCAATCGGGTTCTATGGTAGTCGGGGAACGGAGGTCATGAGTGAAAAAAAATCACCTGGTTCAGGGTTTTTGGCGGAAACATGCGTTCAATGGGAGGCAGCCACAGAACCGGCAAGTCAGGCAGGAATCAATGTTTTTCATCTTCGGTTCGGGATAATACTCAGTCCAAAAGGCGGAGCATTGGCCAAAATGCTCCCTCCTTTTAAGCTTGGTGTGGGAGGCAAAATTGGCAGCGGCTTTCAGTATATGAGCTGGATTTCAATAACTGATGTGGTGAGTGCTGTAATGCATTTTTTGAAGAGGAAAGAACTTAACGGACCGGTTAATATTGTTTCTCAACAGCCCGTGACAAACCTTGAATTTATAAAAGCGCTTGGCAAGGTTTTATCCCGGCCTACATTTTTTCCTTTACCGGCTTTTGCAGCGCGATTTGCATTGGGAGAAATGGCTGACGAATTGCTTTTATCAAGTACGCGTGTTGAGCCTTCCCGCCTGAAGGCTTCGGGTTATGCTTTTCAACACAATAATATTGAAAAGGCTTTGCAAAGTATGTTGAAAAAGTAAGAAATTGTCTATATCAATGACAGGAGTCGATGGTTTTTTCTAACGGGATAAGTGTCGCTGTTCAATTAATCCGGGTTTTTAATTTAATTCTTATTGAATAACAGATTATCAAGAGAAATTTTTCCTCCTCCGTTTATTATTAAAGCAATTGCCATGCAAAGGAGTGATCCCGCAAACTCAAATCCCTTATTGGATACAAAAAAACCATGTTTTAGATGCACCGTGAAAACAGCAACCGACATTACGACGGCAATAAAGAGCGCTGCCCACCTTGTAAAAAGCCCCAGCAGCGTCAGTAGCCCCCCAAAAAATTCCGCACAAGAAAGCGCGATTCCAAAGAAAGCCGCGAAACCAAAACCCATCATATCCATAAACCGGATTGTTCCTGCAATGCCGCCTCCTCCAAAAAAACCGAATAGTTTCTGGCTCCCATGAGTTAAAAACACCACACCGAGCGCTATTCTTATGGAAAGCATACTGTACTCTTTGAATCTATCCAGATTTGAATCTAAAACCTTAATTATAAACATGAAATGTATAAAAGTGTTTTTGAAAATTTCATTTTATTTATCCCGGGCCAAGCGAAACCCGTAAAGCATACGCCGGTGGCTGTCAGGCCTATCCCTGTGGCGTTTAGCGGCTCTCAGGTTGTTTGACAAGTTGCCCCAAGAACCACCCCTAAGAACTCTGTATTCTCCACTGCCTGGCCCTTTTGGATTGTTACGGGGGCTCTTTTGGTAATAGTCCTTATCATACCAATCCTGCACCCATTCCCAAACGTTACCAGACATATTGTATAACCCTAATGAATTAGGTAGTAAACTTTTTGCCGAAATAGTCTTTGTTCTATAAATCCCAGGTCGGGAGTAAGGTTTCTTATACTTCAGACTCCCATTAAAATTTGCCTCATCAGGTCCTATGATATTTTTCCCAGTAGCAAACCTCAGCTTTTTCCCCCCTTCTCTCGCTGCATACTCCCATTCCGCTTCTGTTGGAAGCCTGTAGTTCATGCTGGTCTTTACATTCAACATCCTGATGAATTCCTGAACATTGTTCCATGACACATTATCCGCAGGGCAGTCATCCCCACAGTCATAAAAGGACGCCATGTTATTCCCCATGACCTCCTTCCATTCCCTCTGTGTCAGTTCATATTTTCCAAGATAAAAATCATCCACGCAGACCTCATGAACTGGTTTCTCATCATATTTCCCATCCCCGAAGGTATCTCCCATTTGATAACAGTCTCCCTTAATGAAGACCATATCCTGCTTCCCGATCTGTCTGCCCTTATTAGAGTGGGGTTCTATCGCAAATGCAGTGGAAGTCAAAGCAGTAGAAACTAATACCAAAAGGATGTACAAAATTAAATCTAAGAATTTCATTTTGGTTATCCCGGAGTTCAACTTAGATATGGGGCACCTCTAAAAACTCTATTTTTTCATATCACAACCCCCTTAATCCCCCTTTTTTAATGGGGGATAAAAGATGGATGTGAGTTTTTAGAGGTGCCCATATCTAATTACCGTCTTATCATATTAAGGGCGGAACCCGCATTAAACCATAGAATATGTTCGAAGTTCATGCTGTGTGACGCAGAAATGGTGTTTGTTGAACCATTACTGTGGCGGATGTTAATCAATACTTCTTTATCGGGTTCTAATTTATCGAGATCGCGAAAAGTAAGGCTATCATCCTTTTTGATTATCTCATAATCAGAAGGATCACTAAAAACTAATGGAATTATGCCTTGTTTTTTCAGATTTGTTTCATGGATACGGGCATAGCTGCGTGCCAGAACTACAAGGCAACCCATGTACCGTGGTGACATTGCTGCATGCTCCCGCGAACTCCCTTCTCCATAATTATTATCTCCAATTGCAATCCAGCCCTTGTTAAGCGCCTTGTAATCACGGGCAATATTGTTTAGAGATTGATCCTCCTTGCCGGTAAGAACGTGATAACCTGTGCCCGGTTTATTAGAAAATACATTATTTACACCTGAAAACAAGTTGTCGCTGATACGATCCAGATGTCCACGGAACCTTAACCATGGTCCTGCAGGAGAAATATGGTCAGTCGTACACTTGCCCCGGGCCTTAATAAGCGCTGGTAGTTCAGAATAGTCTTCTTTCTTATCTGCTGCCTCAAAAGGTTCTAACAGACAGAGACGTTCACTTGAGGGATCAATAGAGACAGTAAGGGAATCAGGCTCACTGGAAGGAGCAACAAAACCGCTTTTATCCTGAATCAATCCCTTTTCCGGGAGCTCACTTGCTGCAGGAGGATTAAAAATAACGGTTCCCCCTTTATCCAGTTTAATTCCTTTGTGAATTGGATCTTGGTCTAAACTACCGTTCAGCGCGTAAGCTGTAACAACCTCTGGACTGGCGATGAAAGAATGAGTGTTAGGATTACCATCGTTATGGCGCGGTGAATTACGATTATATGAATTCATTATAGAGTTTTTTTCTTTTTTATCTACATCGCTTCGCTCCCACTGGCCGATACATGGCCCGCAGGCATTTGCAAGTACTTTAGCGCCGATAGCCTCAAGATCGCCTAATAAACCATCCCGTTCAATAGTAGCTCGTACCTGCTCTGAGCCGGGGGTAATAAGAAAAGGAACGCGTGTCTTCAAGCCCTGTTCCTTTGCCTGCCGTGCAACGTGAGCCGCGCGGCCAATATCTTCATATGAGGAATTAGTACAACTTCCAATAAGCGCGGCTTTAAGCGCCATAGGATAGTCGTTTACTTTGGCATCTTGAGCCATTTTAGATACAGGTCGCACCAAGTCCGGAGTATGGGGTCCAACAATATGCGGTTCCAGAGTAGAAAGGTCGATTTCAATAACCTGATCATAATATTTCTCCGGTTGTTCAATTACTTCAGGGTCTGCAACTAGGTGCTTTTTATATTTCTCAGCTATATTAGCAATCTTATCTCGTCCGGTAGCGCTTAAATAATGAGCCATTTTGTCATCAAAAGGGAATATTGAAGTAGTGGCGCCCAGTTCAGCTCCCATATTGGCAATGGTGGCCTTAGCGGTACAGCCCAAAGACTGTGCTCCTGGACCAAAATATTCAATGAATTTTCCGGTTCCACCACTTGTGGTTAGTATTCCGGCAAGCTTAAGAATAACATCCTTTCCACTTGTCCAATCGGATAATTCTCCTGTGAGGCGGATACCAATAATTTTTGGCCACAATACTTCCCAGGCCATGTCTGCCATTACTTCTACCACATCGGCGCCGTCAACACCAACCGCAACCATACCGAGTCCGCCTGCATTTGAAGTATGAGAATCAGTACCTATTATAAGCCCACCTGGGAAAGCATAGTTTTCTAAAACCACTTGATGTATGATGCCGGAACCCGGTTTCCAGAACCCTATTCCGTATTTAGCCGCTGCCGATACCAGAAAATCATATACCTCGCGATTGTTATTCTCCGCGGTTTTCAGATCCTCATGCGCATTAATCTGTATGCGAATCAGGTGATCGCAATGTATTGTCGTAGGAACAGCAACACTCTTGACTCCTAAATTAATGAACTGCAGTAAGGCCATCTGCGCCGTAGCATCCTGCATTACTACACGATCCGGATTAAGTAAAACTGTAGTTACTCCACGTTTCGGCAAGCCTTCATTGCCCAATTCAAAATGAGCAAATAATATCTTTTCTGAAAGAGTTAAAGGCCACTTCTTAGCGCGGCGGACAGCAGCAAGCCGTCTCGTCAACACTACTTTAAAGTGGTTTTCAATTTTATCAACGAAATCTTCTTGATTTTTTTCCATCCATTCTCCTTATGTTAGAATACGCGCTTTACGTTAAGATACGCAATGTATCCAAAAAGATTTAGAATTTCAAGAACTATTTGCGTGCGCCTCTATAAACTCCTTTTTTTAAAGAGCAACCCTTAATTCTCTTTGTTAAAATGGAATTAAAGAAGTGAATATGAGATTTAAATGAGCTCTTTCAAAAAAAGTTGCTGGTTCTGAAAATCCAGATCAAGAAAAGTATCCAATTGATGTTTGTATAATGAAGAAAGTAAAACCTGAGTGGGATAGCCTGATTTTTTTAAGATTTTATCAGTGTATTTTTTCAAATTTCAAAATTAGTTCTGCTTTACAGATATAAAAATGGCCAATTAACTTAAAACCATTTTCTTTCATAATATCGACTAATTTTTTTCGAGTATAATGAGTAATATGGTCATCTTTGTACCCTCCCGGTATAAAAAACCCGTATAAAGGTTCAATGATCCTCCACATTATTGTAGAATAATCCGGTGTACCTAATATCAAACAGCCGCCAACTCTCAAGATACGTGCCATTTCCTTGAAAATAACCGGATCATAATTGACATGTTCAATTACTTGAGAACAAATCGCGGACTCGACACTGCTATTTTTAAAGGGGAGAGCAAAAACAGAGGCATTAACAAGGGGAACATGGTATCTTCTCATATAACGGAGCCGGCTTATTCCGATATCTATTCCAACGGCACGATTTAATGTTTTTAAAATCCGGCTTGAACCGCATCCAATATCAAAAGTCAATTTTTTAGAATCCGCGTTTTGAGTAATAATTGCGTGCCGCTTCCTCTGCCAGTATCTTTGTAAGGGTATCTTACTTATATAAGCACGTTCATCATAATCGGCTGAATCAATAGAATTTCGCAAACACCACATCTTAACAAGTGTTTTTAATAAAACAATTCCAAACTTAAACAACTTTGCTTTTGACTGGCCGCTTTTGCGAGGGACATATATTAAGGGAGTTTCCAATATTTGATATCCTTGTGCATAGCATTTAATCAACACTTCTTCTAAAATTTCAAATTGTGTTCCTTCCAAGGGAATTTCTTCCAGTATCTGCTTTTTATAAAGGCGAAAACCGCTGGAAAAATCTTTGATTGGTAAAGAAAGAATTTTGGAAAAGCTGAAATTCAAAATGACGCTAAATATTTTCCTGATAACAGGCATATTAGCCTCGCCGCCAGGGATATATCTTGATCCGATAATGATCTCTGCTTCATGACGTCTTTCCCACATATGTTCGATAAAATCAGGGTTATGAGACAAATCGGCGTCAAGTGTGAGAATGAACTTTCCCTTAGCATATTTAAATCCAAGTTTTAAAGCATTACCGTATCCTTTCTGGGGATGGATAATGACCTTTGCTCCAAAGGAAGACGCGGTCTCAACCGTATCATCTACAGATCCCCCATCAACAATAATTATTTCATAACAGTTGGTTAGAGATGAAATAACTTGCTTGACTTTCGGAATTAAGAGGACAAGGTTATCTTTTTCATTAAGAGTTGGAATAATTATAGATAAATCCATTTTTCAGCAAACTGGAAAACCAGCATATTACGAAGATTAGGATTAAGCTATCGGTAAAATTCTAAAGGATTAACCAGCACATTTAAAGAAATTTTGACTTTGCTAAAATCAACTACTTTCCCATTTAAAGCATCGTTAAACAAGTTTTGGTTCTCATGACTTTTCCACAACCTAATGCCTTGTTTTATAAAATGAAGCCCCTCCTTATATTTCAGTTTGCCAACTATAGATTCATCCATCATGGCTTGAGAACAGAGAATAACCCCTAAATAAAATAAAGGAGCTGAAAATTCTTCCATATGATCCTTATTATCCAGTTCAGGGTCTGCCGCAATTGCCTTCCTTAAATTTTCTACAGCCAAATCTGGCTTGCCCAGATTTAACCACATTAAACCGAGGTTGTTATAACCTCTTCTGATATTTTTCACATTAGGAATTTTCACGAATTGATCAAAGTACATTATTGCCTGTGAATATTTGCCAATTCTTCCCATATGCCATCCTTTTAAAAACAACCAGAAAGGAGAACTTTTTTCTACATCCTCTGATAAAGAATCTGCCCAAATGCTAACATTCTCGTCTAAATATATTTTAAGATCAGATACTTCATCAACTTTTTTTGGATTAAAACTCTCTGGAAACCAGTATGGTATTTGTTTCCTTTTATCTAAATTACCAATATACCAAACCCTAACTCCATTCCCTCTAAAAAAAATATTTTCTAACGCATGCTGCTTATAATATTTTTTTAAATAGTATCTGTAAACACTTCCATCCGGAGGAAGAGCAATATTTGATATATTTAAAATTATATCCCTTTCTTTTTTATTATTTTTCAAGTAATCACGAACAGCTTTAATATCACTAAACTCGTCTCCGTCTGTTAAGCGTGTAAAAATTTCTTTATGAAGATCAGGACCAAACCAAACGTTTGAGGGGACATAAATCCAGACAAATAAAAACAAGTATCCTGCGCAAAAACTATAAAGACTTCGTCTGGACTGATTCTCTTTAATTTTATTTTTCATAAAGTCAAATAGAGATACTCCTGCAACGGCCATAAATATCCAGTAAGGTATTAAAAAATAGGAATAATAACGATGTGCAAAATGAATTTTAAATATTTCAGCTGAAAGTAATGGGATAACAATTGTTAGTGCTAATAAAAAAGTTGTCTCAAAATTTTTTTTCCAGGATAAAAACATCCCTATGATAAAGAGAGAAAACTGTATAAAACTGGAGATGTGCTCCCCCACAGAAAACTCTGTAATAAACTTACTTAAAAATCCTAATGTTATATTACTTTCTGTTTGACTCATTCCGCCAAAAAAAGATGCATTAAATAATTTATTGTTACCCGTAAAATTAGTCCCTGTTATCTTTGACCATAATACTTGGGCGAGCGGAACGTCCTGATAGCTATAGACAAAACATATAGTTGCCAGCACTATACATAAAGAGGTAAAAAGAACAACCAGCTGAAACGAAGTGTCACCCAAACTCCTGTTCTTATAAAAGTAATCTTTTAAGAAAATTACTGTTAGAAAAAATCCGACAACTCCAAAGAGAAAAAAGGTGGTTAAATGATTATATGCTCCTATAATCAGGGATAATATAAAAGATAGCCAGTGCCATAGACCTCCTTTTAGCGCTATCCGCATTGTCACAAACAGCAATATTATTGAAAAAGTAATCATTCCTTCATATCCTCTCGTTTCTGTAGAAAAACGGATATGAGCAAATGAAAACGCAAGTATAAAGATCACAAGAAAAGCTTCTCTATCTCCAAAATATCTTTTGGTGAAAAAATAAAGAAAGGGGAATGTAATTAAAGCTAAAATAAAATTAGGTAACCGCAATATTGGTAGAGAATCAGAAAAAAAATATTTCATTACACTTACGTTAAAAGCGGCAAGAGGATGAACAATTAAACGGTAAGGAGTAGTTAATATATCAAGAGGTGAGGATTGAGGAAGAATGTAATATACCAGTGCAATAGACTCATCGTGCCCCATTGAGTGATCAAGAAATAATAAACGGATAAAAAAACCTGCAAGAAACAGCAAAGAAAAGCAAATAAATTTACGAAGTTTGCCAAACTCATTTATTTTCATATGAAAAAAGTTTAAGTAAAACCAAATTATTTTTCAATTAAAAATTTGCTTTCCGCGTTACTTAAGTTAATAGGATATACTGTACCCCATTAAGTGAACTGGTTTAAATTGGTAGTTTTTACTACTATAATACCAACTTATGAAAGGGGAAGTACTATGAAATACCGTCAATGGGATTCCAAGACTAAAGCTAATATTGTTCTGGGGGGACTCCATAACAATGTGTCGTTTTCCGAGCTCTGCAACTGGCATCAGATCATGCAAAGCACATATTATTACCTGCTTAAGGAGTTTGAGACGAAATCTTCTTGATTTTTTTTCCATCCATTCTCCTTATGTTAGGATACAAAATATATCCAAAAAGGATTAAAATTTTAAGGACTATTTGCGTGCGTCTCTAAAAATTCTTTTTTTAGAAAGTTTTTTTAGCCACTAGGACACAAAGATACAAAAAGATTAAGGAAAAAGGGAGAGTGAGGGAAAAGGAGGTAATCCTGGCAACTGCCAACTGTTCACTTCCTGCTGACTTTGTGATTGTGGCTATCCCTGACCACAACCCTTCAGGCGGTCTTCCTTCGGAATCCATCCAATTCGGCTCTCCCTGCCGAATTATGGTTGCGGAGCCTCTCCACTTTATGTTATACGCTTGCTCTTAAACGAACTTCATATTAAAATTGAAAAAATATGAATGTAGTTATTTTAAAATGTTGGCACAAGCGGCAATCTATGGATGCTGTTTCCAAATGATAGAATGTCGAAATCAAACTTTATTCAGGCAGGAAAAGCCATTCAAATGATGAAAAATAAAGTATTAATAAAAACTATAGCAGTTATTATTTTGTTATTACCTGTTTCTGCTTTAGCAGATGGAGGAATAGATGTCGGCGGCAGGCATTCCACAAGTATGGTCTTCATCAAAGGCGGTTGTTTTGATATGGGAGATCAGTTTGGCGATGGGGAAGATAATGAAAAACCGGTTCATGAAGTCTGCGTAGATGATTATTATTTGGGAGAGCATGAAGTAACACAGAAAGAATGGAAGGATGTTATGGGAAGTAATCCATCTCATTTTAATTATTGCTGTGGTGATTTTCCTGTTGAGACCGTCTCCTGGAATGATGTGCAGCAGTATGTAAGAAAGCTTAATGATAAAACAGGGATGAGATATCGACTTCCTACAGAAGCAGAGTGGGAATACGCGGCAAGGGAAGGAGGCAGACTGGTGCGGTTTGGTACAGGCAAAGATACGATAGGACCCGATGAAGCTAATATTCCTACAAGTTCAAATCCAAGATCTAAAGAGCCCTATGTTCGTTCCGGTGTTTATAGAAAAAAAACTGTGCCGGTAAAAAGTTTTCCCCCGAATTCTCTGGGATTATATGACATGTCCGGCAATGTGTGGGAGTGGGTACAGGACTGGTATGATGAAGACTATTACAGGAACAGTCCTAAGAATAATCCTACAGGACCGGAGAGTGGCGAATACAGGGTTCTTCGTGGTGGCTCCTGGTACATTCTACCGTTCGACATGCGGGCGGCGTTCCGGTACTGGGGTAGGCGGGGCATACGGGAAGTTACCTTTGGATTTCGCGTAGCCCAGGACAAATTCCAGGTTATTGATGAATTAAAAACCATGGCTAGTGATATTTCCAAATCTGAAGAGGAAAGAAAGATAGCAGAAAGAAAAAAAACAGGGGATGAGCGAGGAAGGGCTGAGAAAAAGGATAGGCAGTTTGAGGAAAAACAACGTTTAGCTCAAGACAGAGAGCGGAAAAAAATTAAAGAGAAAAAACCAAAAGGGATGGTATTCATAAAAGGCGGTTGTTATCACATGGGAGATTCCTTCGGGGATGGGAATGGTGATGAGACACCGGTTCATGAGGTCTGCGTGGATGATTATTATTTGGGAGAGCATGAAGTGACAGTAGGAGAATTCAGAGAGTTTGTAAATGAGACTTCTTATAGAACTGACTCAGAAAACATAGATGGTTGTTATTACTGGACCGGATTTGAATGGAAAAAAGACAGGAAAAAATACTGGGATGACCCAGGTTTTCCTCAAACAGACAAAAATCCGGTTACATGCGTGAGCTGGAACGATACAAATGAGTTCATGAAATGGAGAAAAAGAAAGACGAACTTTGATTATCGTCTTCCCACTGAAGCGGAGTGGGAATATGCGGCACGAGAAGGAGGTAGAATGGTAAGGTTCAGCACAGGTAAAAACACGATAGGACCCAATGATGCTAACTTTGATGCAAGTTCAAAATTTGAGAAGCCTTATTCACGGTCCGGTGTTTCTAAAGATAATCCTGTGGCAGTCAAAAGTTATCCCCCTAACTCTCTGGGGTTGTATGATATGTCTGGAAACCTCTGGGAATGGGTATCCGACTGGTATGATAATGACTATTATAGCAACAGTCCTAAGAATAATCCTAAAGGTCCATCAAGCGGTTCTATCCGGGTGGGGCGGGGTGGTTCCTGGGACAACGAACCATGGTACGTTCGTACAACTTATCGCGGGGGGTTCGATCCGTCGTGCTGGAAGCTCCACATGGGTTTTCGTCTTGCCTTTGGGCTTTCGGACAGAACCCCGGTGAAATAATTTCTAATTCATGAGGTGCTTTGTATTATACATATGTATTATTAAGTAAATCAGATGATAACCAATACGTTGGGCATGCCAGGAATTTTAAATTAAGATTTAAGCAGCATAAAAAAGGCAACGTACAGTAAACAAGGCATCGGAGGCCTCTTACGTTATTATATTACGAAGCTTGCCTGAATAAAGAAGATGCTCTGAGACAAAAGAAGTACTTGAAGACCTATTATGGGAAGATGTTTTTAAACAAAAGGCTCAAATCTTATTTCACAGGGCAGGGCTAAAATTTTTTTATCTTTTTACATTTTGAATTTTTTTTGAGTAAAATGCTGTACTTTAATATTACCCCTCTTTTGTCTCAAGATTGTTATTTGATTTTCCACCTTAGCAGGTGGTCTAAGTTTTGAGGTTTAATGTTTTCATGAAAGTGATCAGTTTGTCCAAGTTTAGCGGAATCCTATTAATATTATCATCCTTTTTTCTGACAGGAACGCTTGTTACTGCCGAAGCAGCCGATCAGTCGTCACCGGATTATGGGGAGCAGTTTAAGGATTATAAAGATATGGTTTTAATCAAAGGGGGTTGTTATGAAATGGGAGATTCCTTTGACGAGGGGTTTGTTAATGAGAAACCGGTGCATGAGGTATGTTTAGATGACTTTTATCTTGGTGAGCATGAGGTAACCCAGGAAGAGTGGGAGGAAGTAATGGGAAACAACCCATCTTACTTTAAATATTGTGAAAAAGATTGTCCTGTAGAATCGGTATCTTATGATGATGTTGAGAACTATATAAAGAAGTTGAATGAAAAGTCCGGACAGAGATTCCGGCTTCCTACTGAGGCGGAATGGGAATATGCGGCACGCGAAGGAGGAAAAAAAAGAAGGTTTGGTACAGGCAAGGATACCATTGGGTCTGATGAGGCAAATTTCGATGCGGATCACCTATTCAAGCAGGACTATTCCAAGGGTGGAGTGTATAGAAAAAAGCCTCTTCCTGTAAAAAGCTTTGCGGCGAACGCGTTGGGATTATACGATATGGCCGGCAATCTGATGGAATGGGTGGCCGATTGGTATGATCGAGATTATTATAAGAGAAGTCCCCGAAAAAATCCAAAAGGGCCATACACCGGTCCTTACCGAGTTATCCGGGACGGTTCCTGGTTCTACAGATCGAAGACCGCACGGGCTACTAACCGGTTGGGACACGAGGAGCATCTATTTAACAGCCAACTCGGATTTCGTTTAGCCCATGACCAAGAATATCTACAGTTTTCTAAGTCTGTATTTCACTGAACGTCCAACTCGGACTTTGCGCAGCCATGACAAACTAACCCAGCAGAATGCAGCGGGGATTGCGTTCGCTAAACACTTTCATTTGGCAATGAGGCTGGGTCTTGAAAAATTAGATTTCTGTTTTATTTTAGAAATGAAAAAAATTGTTACTGTACTTTTATTAATGGTCATTCTTTTCTCTGGCTTGATTGTTTCAGCAAAAGAAGACCTTTACTCTAAACTTGGTGTTAAACAACTTAAAATAGAACCACTTGCCCCGGATTTTACCCTTAAAAATTTGGATGGAAAAGAAATTAATCTTAAAGACTTTAAAGGTAAGACCGTTCTTCTCAACTTTTGGGCTACATGGTGCGAACCCTGTTTAGAAGAGATGCCGGCCATGCAAAAAGCATATAACACGCTTAGAGACAAAGGATTTGTTATTTTGGCTGTCTCTATTGACCGGGACAGCAGAGAGAAAAATGTAAGAGCCTTTGCTAAAAAATTTGGCCTGTCCTTTCATGTTTTGTTCGATTCAAAACAAAGAGTACGAGATAAATATTTCAATAACGCATTGCCAACATCCTACTTGATAAATACTAAGGGAAAATTAAAAGGCTTTATTGCAGGGGCAAGAGATTGGGGAAGTAATGATGCCATAGCATTGATAAATAATCTTATTCATAATACGGACTAATATTAAAGCTCAGGTTGCCCGAAAACGTAGAAATGCGATAATTTGTCATCCTGAATTCATTGTTGTGTTGCATAATTATTGCTCTAAAGTTAAAAAGACATTATGGTTTTAGGAAGGAACGGCAGACATATAGAAAAAAACTTTACTTTTTATCCCACATATTGTGTGCTTAATTGGTTGCGCCGCAATATAGCTCATTGCATGTGGTAGTAAATAACGTTAGACTTTGCTAATAAATTTTCTGTTACCTAAATGTAACATCGACGCATATTCTCCCCAAAGCCATTATTCTATATAATTCCTAATAAATCAATACAGTAGGAGGTAAGTCTGTTGAGGGTGGCATAGAAATTGCATTCCATTCAATAATATTAATTTTTCAGAAAAAGAGTTCTTTACACTATATTCATGTCTTCTTTGGGTTTGATTGGAAAGTGGGATAAATTTATCTTAACTTCTCATCACTATACAAACTTTATACAAGGGGGAGTATAATGTTAAAAGATAGAGTTTCAGTTAACCAAACAAAAATATATGGATTGGTTCTTTTGAATTTGTTTATCCTGTTCTATGTACTAATGTCCGTACCTGCGAGAGCTGATCATGAAGAACAAAATCTTACTATACTTTATACGGGTGCTGTTTGGGGGGAAGTAAAACCTTGTGGATGCAATGAACCGGAAAACCTGGGAGGAATCCTGAGGCGGGCAACGGTTATTGAAAAGGAACGGTCTGCTAATAAAAATGTACTTCTTCTTGATGCAGGTGATCACTTCAAAGAAACAACAGATCAGGGGAGATTAAAAGCAGAAACTATTCTAGAGGGGTTGCTTGAAATGGATTATGATGCGGCACTTTTGGGAGAAAAAGATTTTATTTATGGTGAGGAAATTTTAAACAAGGGATTGTTTCATCGTTGGGTTCTCACCAATGTTGAGAATAAAAACCTGCGTCCGGGAAAAACAGTAAAGTACTTTTTAAAAAGATTAGATAACGGAACTATAGTAGCCATTATTGGACTTATGGGGCCGGAACTCCTTCATACTAAAGGACAAACAAATGTTAAGGTAAAAGATCCAGAGATTGAATTAAAAAAAATATTGTGGGAACTTAAAGTTAACGGTGAAAAGACTGGAGAAGAACCGGATATTATCGTGTTGCTGACGCACATGGACAAAGATAAGGCAAAAGAGTTTTTAAAATACAATGAAGTCGATATTGTAATAAATGGACATCTGGATGAAGCGAAACTTATAATTAATCCTGAATTAGAGGGAAAAAAGATTATGGTTCATCCTCGAGATAGAGGTCAGTATTTAGGGAAAATTTCTGTAGTCATGGAACACAAAAAAATTAAAGAAATATCCAATGAATATATTAGACTCGATACTAAAATTAAGGATAGTGAACGGTTGCAAGCTACTTATTACAAATATGATAAAAAAACAAAACAGGTTTTTCAGAAATGGCTGCAGGATACGAAAGAGGCGGAAAAAAGAATTTTTATTGACAGTATTGCCTGCAAAATGTGTCATAGATATGAATACTATCTCTGGAAGAAAAGTAAACATTTCCATTCTTTTCATGAATCGCTAAGAAAAGCCAATAAAGTTTTTGATCCCGAATGTCTCAAATGTCACACCTCAGGATTTAAGCAAAATGGGGGGTTCATGTCGGTAAACATAACGCCAAGATTGGCAGATGTTCAGTGTGAGGCTTGTCATGGTCCAGGCATTGAACATATATTTGCGATCATGCGAGGGAATGTAGCGGAAAAGAGTAGACAACACAAAACTTACCAAAGACTTACTGAAGAGAGTTGTCTGAAATGTCATACTAAGGCAAACAGCCCCGAGTATAAATTTGGAACTTATTGGGAAAGAATAAAACATTAATTTACCTACTGCCCTTTACCTTTTCTCTTATCTTTACATCCGAGACGTTTGATCTCTTTACCGGACAGGAAGGCATGAGCTTCTTTAGAGTGAATGGTATCCCCTTGGAATTATTGGAGTATTGAAAACATTTTGTGAAATTCAAGCATTCTAAAGATACTGGCTTGTTTTCTGGAAACCAATGATCTCCATTTCCCATTAAGTTAAACCGCATTTTATTTTCATTCGCCAAGTCATAGACCTTAACTAAATTCTACAAAAATAGAATGATCGGAATATAGAAATCCAGAATTATTGCTTTATATTTACTCTTTGTGTTCGGCATTAATTCAGTGTAAACTTTAAAAGATTTTTTGTTTTCTGCCAGGATGGAAACCCTATTTAATTTAGGTAAAGCTATGCTCTGACCATCCCCCTGGCCTCAATTCTTCGGGTGGTCTTCCTTTGGAATCCGTTCAATCAGGGTTTCCTTCCGAATTGTGGCTGCGGCCCCTTAGCCGCTTCATGTTATATACTTGTTCTTAAAAGAGTTTCATATTAAAATTTTTTGAAATATCAGATAATTTATAAAGGCAACTATGTTTTCTCAATGCTCTTCATATATAAACAGACAATTAAACGCCCGAATGATAATATTTTTACTAATTTTAACGATTATAATGATATCCCCTCTTTTACTTGAACAAACTTATGCCTGGAATACCAGCACTCCTGTTTCGAAAGTACTTGAAGATTTAGGAGACCCATTGGCTGATCATGCAATTGAATATACAGAGGCGATGGTTCAAAGAGGAAAAGATATCGTTTTAAAAGGTCAAACGATAGGGCCGGACGGCAGCTTGTCTGAGAAACAGTCTGTTTATTTTGTTTGTACTGATTGCCATAATATAAAAAGAGAAGACCCTGACCCGAGATATAGCGATCCAACCGCTCGATTATCTTATGCAAAAAAAAATAATCTCCAATTTTTACCTGCCACCACACTCTATGGAATGGTCAATCGTACCAGTTGGTTTAATGATAGTTACATCTTATTATACGGCGACACAATTTTGCCCGGGCATAAAAATTTGAGAAAAGCCGTTCAAATTTGTTCTGAAGTGTGTTCTTCCGGACGTAGATTAAAAAAATGGGAACTGGATTCACTTATGGCTTACTTCTGGACTATTGAGTTGAAGCTTGGTGATTTAAATTTAAGCGCTGATGATTGGAAAACATTGAAGAAAGCTGAAGCAAACCCTGTCCGGCATAAAGAATTAATTCCCTGGTTAAAGTCTTTTTATTTTAAAGCTTCTCCTGCTACATTTGATTCCCCTCCTGAAAGACTTTCTATAGGGTATCGTGGATTAGTTGGTGATCCGGAAAGGGGAGAGGATGTCTACAAATTAGCGTGTTTAAATTGTCATGCCGAGGAGGGCGGTTCCTCGCATTATGAATTGGATTTAAGCATACATACTATTAGACCCCTCTATGAAAACAGGGCCAAGCAGAATAGGAGGTCTTTTTACAATGCTATCAGGGATGGAATTTATTTTAAATATGTGAGACCTTATATGCCTCAATACTCACTTGAGAGAATGACTGATCAACAAATTGAAGATCTTAACGCATATCTTGAGAGCAAGGCCAAATCTACGGTTAGATCTCGAATAGCCAGTGGCACTACCTTTGATTTTTCCGATTGGGATGTTTTATTAAAAAAATATACCCACGATATCACTAAAGAAAATGTACACCTTACTTCAATTAAGTACATCTTCTTAAAAAATGATAAACAGTTTAAATATTTAATTCGTAAGCTGGAAAAATTTCCTGTAGATAGTCTCAAGTCTTCTAATGAAAAACTCTCCTTTTGGATAAACGTTTATAATATTATGGCCGTAAAAATAATTTCAGATCATTATCCTGTTAAAAGCATTCAGGACATAGGAACTTGGTTTGACCTGGTATGGAATAAAAATGCCGGTATTGTTGGAGGAAAAGCTTATTCACTGAACGATATAGAGCATAGAATTTTAAGGAAAATGGGAGATCCCCGTATCCATGCTGCTATTGTTTGTGCCTCAGTGAGTTGCCCTGATTTAGCAACATTCAGCTATAAACCTGAGGACATTTCTGAACAATTAGATAACCGATTTAAGGATTTACTAGCAAATAAAACAAAAGGTTTTTTTGTGCATCAAACCGAAGAGGCAATCTACATTTCACAAATTTTCAAATGGTTTAAAAAGGATTTTCAGCAAGCTGGAGGAATTATAAATATTTTAAATAAGTACGCTCCAGCAAATAAAATGGAGGACTTGAAGCATTTAGAATCAGGAAAGTATTCTTTAAGATATTTTGACTTTAATTGGTCTCTTAATGAATAGTCCGGATAAGCGGTGCGGATTCGTGGTCCTTCATGTTTTGAAGAGCGAAGGACTTGCTAGCTCGGTCAAGATTGTTTCACAACAGCCGGCGACAAACCTTGTATTTGTAAGAGCACTGGGCGGGGTTTTATCCCGGCCTACGGTTTTTCCTTTTCAGAAAAGCGGAATGCCAAGAGCGAAGGGATCGAGATGACAAATACTGAGGTTTTTGTTGAGGCACAAATTATCTAATGTGGTCTATCCTGTTGATCCGGTCAAAAGAGATAAAACGATTAAGATGACAGGAGATATTGCTTAATGCTCATATTTGTCGTAAAACTTTTCCTCTTTATGTTTTTGAATGATAATGTTTAGTATTAGATAGATTTAAGGAAAGGAACTGATATATTTCGATTACTATCGAAAAAATTATGTCAAAACCAATTTTTATGGCCAAAGATGATGTCACCGTTAACGAAGTGGTCAAAATAATGGTAGGAAAAAAATCGGCAGCCTGATGAGTGGCAACGATAAGGAAACAATTGGTATAATTACGGAACGAGGTCTGGCGAAAAGGATGCTTTATGAAGGATTAGATAAAGTCAAAACTAAAGCAAAGGACATTATGAACAACCCTATATTATAAATGGATAAATATTTACCGTTGAATGAAGCTTCGCTCTCAATGTCCAATAGCCATGTTTAGCACACAGTTTTCTCAGATGGGGAAGGCCCTGAAGGTTTGTTGTCATCTCGTGACATTGCTTACTATGCAACTACCAGCTAAATTGCCGGCTGTAAAGTTTTTTGACCGGTTGGTTCACAAGTTTTAAAAGATATTGCATCGGAAGGGCAAACATCGGCACAAACGCCACAACGAATGCATAATTTCATTGTAATGGATATTGGAGTTATTTTTTCTTCTTTCAAATCTAATCCTTCATAAAAGAATTGAGATTTCTGCTCAGGGTTTAACTCTGCCATATTTAAACATTCTGTAGGACACACCATAACACACTGGTTGCATTGGATACATCGGTCATCTATAAGCGTCCACATATTATTACATTGCAGGCATCGCTGGGCTTCAAGCACTGCTTCGCTTTTTGATAGACCAATTTCTACCTCCTTGAAATTAGATATTCTCTCATTTGAACTTTGAACAGGCATATTCCTGCGCTTTATTGCTTCGTAATCCTCTTGCATATCGGGTAATGCAACTTCTACTGTTTCCACATCATGCGGTTTTGGTGCTTCCTCCCCCGGTCTTAAATATGAGTCTATACTTAAAGCAGCTTTATGACCATCGGCAATACTATTAACAACATCCCTTGTCCCTGTCAAATAATTACCACCAATAAAAACTCCAGGAACATTTGTTGCCAGAGTTTTAGAGCTTGCAGCCAGAAGGCCTGTTTTGGAAAACTCAAAATTAAGAGTTTTAGGCAAAAAGGAATGATCGGGTGTTTTGCTTAAAGCATTAATAATAAGGTCAGCATTAATAATAAACTCCTTCCCATTTAAAGGAGTAGCCACTTTTCTACCCAGCGCATCTTTTCCTTTCATTTCTACTTCTATGCATTCTAAACTCTTCACTTTATTGTTTGAATCGTTAATGATTTTGGTTGGCATAGCAAGAAGATGAAAGTTCACTCCTTCTTCTTCAGTGGCCTTCAACTCATCTTCTAAATTTTTCATATCCTTGCGGGGGCGATCAAAGACGAGAGATACTTTTTTCGCTCCAAGTCTAAGGCAGGTTCTAACCGCATCAACAGCAGTATACCCACCACCTACAACAACAACCTCTTTTTCGTAGACGTCTACTCTCCCTGTATTTACTTTGGTCATAAACGTAACTCCATCTATTACACCTTCTACCGCACGGTCATATACTTGAAGGTTACCGCCGGAATATGCTCCAGCAGCAATAAAAATAGCATGATAATCTTTCCTCAATTCTTCAAAATCTATGTCTTTACCTATTGCAGTATCAGTTTTGATTTCAACTCCCATGTCGCTAATATATTGAACTTCCTTATCAACAACATCATGAGGTATTCTAAATTGAGCTATGCCGAGTCTTATCGCACCTCCAGGCAGCGGCGCCTTTTCAAATACTGTAACACGATAGCCGGTTCTTACGAGGTCAAGAGCTGCCGTAAGACCACAGGGACCTGATCCTATAATCGCTATTTTTTTTCCTAAATTATGGTCTTTTTTATTTGCTATTGCAGTACGGCCATAATCTGAGGAGGCTCTCTCAACTTTACAAATGGATACGGGCCTGTCAACATGAGTACGTGTACAGCCCATTTCACAAGTATGCGTGCAGATTCTACCGCAAACCGAAGGAAAAGGATTGGTTTTCCTTATGACTTCAATGGCTTCATCAAACCTTTCCCTTGCCACCAGATACATATATTTTGCAATATTCACATGAAGAGGACAGGTTCGTTGACACGGGATTGTCTTATATCCCATAGGATCTAATAAAAAAACAAATCCCTTAGCATTTGAATTATTCATAGAAATATCTCCTAATTGATCAAATTATTTTTTTCATTTTAAACAGACAGATGTTAAAAGTCAAAAAATAAATTGATTATAATATAGTTCTATGCTAAACTGCATTTTTTTAGAAATGGGGGAATCAAATTGGAACATTTTTTAGCAATATTAACTAAACCTGACAACATCCCTATTGCTTTTATGGTGCTTGTGGTATTTTTCTTCCTTTGGCTGGGTTTAAAGCAGGCTTTTAAGCATGATAAACTAATTAAAGAAGGCAAAGAAGATCAGATCTATGATGAAATGATTAAGTAACTTCCGTATTCCAGAAACGAAATTTATATTAAAAAACTTGTTTTCCGGAATAGGGCTTTCAATTCTAAAAGCTTGTTTTTTTAGAATGCGAGATAAATGTTTTTACTGGTTTTCGTAGCTATCGTTCTTGGTTTTCTCCTCATTTTCCTTCTTAGTTGGACTTCTCCCACAAAAAAACAAGATCAGTTACCTTCAGGGGCAGAAGGAATTCCAGAACAGAAAATTAAGTGGACAAAAATAGATTTTGAGGAATCATGTATTGCAGTTATTAAAAGCTTAGGGTTGGAAATTTCTAAAACTTTCCATGAAGAAGGCACAGTGACAGAAATATTTGCAGCAAATCCCAACCCTATTATTGGGGGTAAATATATAATCCATACTTTTTATGAGCCACCCAACGGAATTATTCCCCTTGATTATATTTTAACGCTTTCCAATATAGTACGACATGAAGGTCTTTCAAAAGGCATTTTCATCACTGCTGGCTTTTTTCCAAAGAATATAGAAAGTTCAACTAACGATTCCCCTATCGAGCTTATTGATGGGAAAAAGCTAAAAGAGTTAACCCAGGAATTACAATAAACTTTGTGATTCTTTAGTTGACCTGCCTCTTCCCAGCTTAAAACTACAGGGAATAATAGGATGAAGATGGGCAAAAAACATTACTCTTTTTACCTATAGTTTTATCTGGTATATCAGCATATCCACAATCTCTGCACAACAAAAAAATGAGATTAATTCAGCCTGGTTATATTAAAAATCAAAATGTTTTCCTCATTATTTTAATATGCTTTTTATTTTCATGTGAAAATAATGCAGAAAATAAAACTGCAAATGAATACATAAACGAGGGTATCCGACATACAGAAGAGCAAAAATATGATAAGGCTATATCATCGTATAAAAAGGCCATAAAAATAGATCCTGAGTATGCGCGGGCTCACTACGCCCTGGGCGGAATATATACATTAAAAAATAGGAATGAAATGGCAATAGAAGAATATAAAAAGGCTATCGAGTTAGATCCGGCATTCCCAGATCCCCATTACAGTCTTGGTTTTGTATACGAAAAGATAGGAAGAAAAAAAGAAGCAGATCAGGAATATCTGCTTTTTGATATGCTGAAAGATGTTGATAAAAAAAATGGAAAATTAAATTAAGAGAGAGATACCATATCTATTTTATTTAAACATGAAAAAACCTGGTTACTTGGGCTAGGTCAGAGATAAGACAATTGCTTAGCCCAAAAGTTCTTCTTCCTCCTCCTCTTCTTCTTCCTCCTCTTCTGCCTCAGGTAATTCTATGTCCAGAAAAGGTTTTTCATTATAATGTACAAGGTATTCCACTATGGCGTTGATTTGCTTGTCAACATCACCATCTAACATTTTCTCTGCCCTTGGAAATTTAGATGAGACAACATGTTTTCCATCTATTACTGGCCAATGGTTTGGCATTTTAGTAAAAGGATTAATTTGTCGAGTGTTTTTTAACCAATCTGTTGTCCAGCTTTTCCTCAATCTTTTGCTTATCTGGCTAAAGCTTGGTGCTTTTTTCTCATGGCAAAACTCGCACTCAAAAGCTAAAACCAGTTTTCTTCCCTGAAGCAGGAGATCGTCTGATGGAGTCTCGAAATCACTAAATTCATCCACAAAAGATTCCTTGGAGAGGGTTTTAAAATAATGGACTAATCTCACTGCCTCTTCGTGATTAAAGCCAAAAGTAGGCATTCTCGCTTGAAAGACTTTTCCGGGGGGGCGAATTTGTTTTGGTCTCATCAGGAAAGCAAAAAGATATTGAGTTTGAACCCTTGTCCCTTCGTAATCCAACAAAGGCGCAAGTTTGTCTCCTTTGCCGTCTATGGTATGGCATCCACGGCAATTGTATTTCCTGATTATTTGTAAACCTTCTTCCAGATACTTTGTTCTTTCTGAAAGCTGCTTAAATTCTTTTGGAACGCGAGTGCCATTTAAGCTTTTTAGAAAAACAACAAGCGCATTAACTTCTTCATCCGTAAAAGCAAAATTCGGCATTTTATCCAAAACCCGTTCCGTTCTAAAGGAAGTGGGGTCCTTCAACTTGGTTCTTGCCCAGGATTCCCACGTTTTCTCTATGCTCGAATCACCAAACTCCAGTTCTAATAAACGTTTAACACCAAAAGAAGTCAGCTCAGGCGCTATCCTTCCTTCATTTTCCATTCCGTTAATTTCATGACATGCAAAACAACCTCTACGCTTAATGATCTTTTCCCCATAAGCAATCAAGCCGGGAGATTCAATTCTATCCTCTAATTCTTCAATATCTTTTCGGTTGCCCAGAGTCATTAAATACGTTGTGATCTGCCGTGCTTCAATTTTAGAAAGTCTCAAATCCGGCATACTGGTTTTTTGGTCATATTGCTTGGGGTTTAGAAGCCAATTATATATCCAATCACCATTGGTCTTACTTGCGATCCTGCTTAAATCAGGAGCAAATGTCCCTCCATTTCCATTAATCATATGGCAGCCAAGGCATCCTATGTTTTCAACTAAAAGACGTCCTTTTTCAGCACCTGAAACCGGTTCAAACTTTAAAGTTAGCCGATAATCTTTATCCGACTGATTCATCAAATAGACTGCCGCAGCCAGGGCATCTTTATCCGTAAGCCCAAAAAAAGGCATTTTGGTTCTAATAAGATAATCTTTCGGTTTTTTTATCCAGCGGAACAGCCATGAGGGGTTTACTTTATTCGCTATTTTTTTGAGACTGGGGGCGACTTTCTCTATGTTTTCATATCCTCCAACCAGGTGGCAGCCATGGCATCCCAATTTCAAAAAAAGTTGTTTTCCTTTTGATAAAACAGGGGCATTTTTTAATTCTACTACACCATCATGACACATACGGCAATTCGACTGCATAAAATCGCCTTCGAGTAAGGGCTCATTTTGACCTATGGTCTTATCCCCTTCATGATGCACATGGCCGTGAGCTTGCCAGACAGAAGAAATAGCGACACCCTGTCCTTTATGGCAAAGAGTGCATCCAAATTCTCCGGTGGGGTGTTTTTTTATTAATACATCAAGGTTAGGATGCGTTGTAAGAGGTTGTTTATGGTTAACAAAATCAGGTTTGTCGTAACTAATATGGCATGACATGCACCGGTCTACTCTCAGCAGAGGTTCGCGAAAATTGTTAAGATTAAATCCATTGATAACGGTCTGGTACACCTCAGGAATCTTATAAAAATCAAAGAAAAAGAGGCTCTTTTTAAAGCCGCCGATTTTGTGTTTCAAACGCGTGGCATCTCCTTGAAGAGAAATCAACTCTTTCTTCAGTTTGTCCCGTGTTGCAGAATATGACTCGACATTTGCTTTAATTTCATCCCTTTGTTTTTTCAAAGACGCGATAAAAGGTCTGAAGGTATCAATATCTCGCTGAATCTTATCAACAACGGCTTTTTTAGGTTCCCACCCTTCCTCTTCATGTAGAGCATGTTTATAAAAATAATACGCCTCGTCAAGCTTGCTCTTAGAAAATTTCACATTCTGTTGAACGTCACTTAATTTGTAATTTACTTTAGTAAGCTTTTGCTGGAGATCTTTATAATCCTTATTTTTTTCTAATTCCTCTGATAAATTCTTTATTTCTTCACTTAAATCCTTTTTACTTGCTGTTATTTTATTAGAGACCTCAATAAGTTCTTTTTCAGCCTTTCCAGAGACCGCTTTATGATATTCCGTTTGAAAAGCTTTCCAGGGCCTCCTTGCAAACAGTTCATCCTGCCATGCCCAAACAGAGACTATAAAGCTAAGAGATCCTATGACAAAAAACAAAAAGGAATAAGAGACCTCTTCTACAGGTTTGTATTTATTCTTGGCCATATTGTAATCTTTTTCGTAAAGATTTTTTATATGTTAAACCAGGGAGTCACCCAGACATATTTAATATTAAATAACAGCCGTAAAAAAACTTTTATTACCAATGCCATCATCGTTAGAAAGAGAAATGACGTTACCCCTATCCGGTTAAAACCCATCTCTTTAAAAGAATTTCGCCACAGGAAAAAAAAGGCGGCGGTTCCGACTACATAATAGCCAACCACCACCAAGCCTCCGAATATGGAGGCTAAAAGATAGGACCGAATTCCAAATTTTTCAGAGAGATCTACATTCACGAGAGCAACTACTTTATGAGGGTCCCAATATTGCCAGGGCCAAAAAAGATTCCAGCCCGGTCCGCGAAAAAATACACCCAAAATAATAAGTGCGATCCATAAAACAAGAAATCCAAAAAGAAAAGTTGAAATGGCGAAAGGCCTTTCATTGAATGTATAGTACCCGTTACCTTTTGGGTTTATATCTATATAGGGAATAACCATTAGACCTATGATAATAAATACTGGCAAGACCACACCTGCTATCCAGGGATCAAAATAGACTAACATTTCCTGCAATCCAAGGAAATACCAGGGGGCTTTGGATGGATTTGGAGTTTTAGTAGGATTAGCTGATTCTTCAAGGGGCGCATCAATAGTAATAGACCATACCGTTAAAACAAGCATGCAAATGATTGCACAAATTGCTTCAATTCTAATTAAGTACGGCCAAACATAAACTTTATCTAATGATCGCCCTTGTTTTTTTTTTGTTTCAACCATTATCTTTTATCGATAAATTTATAAGGGGCCGGAAATTCCGCCGTCCCTTCTAATGCGCCAAAAATGAAGAATCATCAAGGCCCCTGCTGCTAAAGGTATGAATATGCAATGAAGCACATAAAATCTTAATAAGGCGGGAGGACCTACAAGACTCCCCCCTAATAAAGCAGACCGGGCGTCATAACGAGAATTCACCCCAACAAATTCGGCAAATGGGCCTTCATGTCCCAACAAAGGTGTTGCGCTGGCCATATTAGTCCCCACTGTAACGGCCCACATGGCAAGTTGATCCCATGGCAAAAGATAACCGGTAAAGCTAAGTAACAGGGTCAAGGTCAATAAAATCACACCAACTACCCAATTAAATTCTCTCGGAGGTTTATAAGAGCCTGTCATAAATACGCGGAGCATATGCAGCCAGACTGTAATTACCATTGCATGAGCGGCCCACCGGTGCATGTTTCTCATTATCATACCAAAAGGAACGTCGAATTCCAGGTACTTCATATCAGCATAAGCATACTCACCCACAGGCCGGTAGTAAAACATTAATACTACACCGGTTACTACGGTGACTAAAAACATTAAAAATGTAATACCACCCATACACCAGGTAAATTTAAACCGATAGGCATGACGCGCCAGTTTGGCAGGATGAATATGGAGCCAGATATTTCCCGCAATCATCAAGATACGGTTTCGCGGGGTATCGGCATAGCTGTGGCGAAACATCGACTTCCATACTTGAGATTCTAATATCTGTTTTTGAACGCCTTTCAAAAAAGAGATTATCTCAAGCTTTTGTTTTTCTTTCTTTTTATCCATGTTAACTTTTCCTTTGATTTACACTCTTAAAATCGAAAAGGGCTCATCCCATTCCCCTTTTTCATGAAGAAATTTTTTGCTCTTGTCAACCACTATTTGTCCATCTGGGGCCATTGCGATCTTTAATCGTTCAAGTGGCCTGGGCGCAGGACCCTCAAAATTTATTCCGTCTATAGTAAAACCGCTTCCATGACAGGGGCATTTAAATTTACCTTCTCCGGCAAGCCAGTTGGGAGTACAACCCAAATGGGTACATCTTGCCAAGATGGCATAAATCCCCTCTTTATCACGGACAATCCAAACTCGAAAATCTTTTTTCCATTTGTTACTAACTTTTCCAACAGTATAATCTTCAGGATAGCCGGCTTTAAATAATGGGGATGGCTCAAAAAGCACACGCGGAAACATAAATCTTGTAAATCCTATTAGAGAAATTCCAATAGATCCCAAAAAACCAGCCCATCCTGCAAGACTAAAAAAATTCCTACGGGACCATAAATTACCGGTTTCCTCTACGCTAGTTGTTGAAACTTCTGATGACATATTACTCTACTATGATTGTTTAGTTAATATTTGAAATAAAGACTGGCATTTTAATATGACTAAATATCTTTTGTCAACTTAAAATACAATGTTCTTGTCAACCAGACCGGGCTGGGGATCAGGTTAGAAGACTGAATAAACGAGTTGTTTTGGTAACAGCTCCTAGCCCCTTTTTAGACTAAGCATATAAGTCACTAATGAAATTCCATCCTCATCATTGATATCATAGGCAGGCATTTTTGAGTCAGGTTTGACTGAGGAGGGATACTTAATTATTTTCCAGATTTGTTGAGCATTTAACCTGTTGCCTACCCCTGACAAATTGGGTCCGGATACTCCTCCAAATATTTTTACCGCATGGCATCCTATACAACCATTTTCCTTGTAAATTCTTTTCCCGGCCTTAATATCCGCTTGTGTAGCACTTTCAACATCAATTTGACTTATAGTAATTTTAGGTTTTTCTTTATTCGCATTTGAAAAATCAACAGGGGGTTGATCATGTTTATGTAGTGTCCGTATAAAGGCGGCCAGCGTAAATATTTCGTATTCAGAAAGGGTCTTATCCCAGTACGGCATCAGGGAATGGGATGCAGTAACTTTCTTTCCGCCAAATTTAATAAACTCAATGAGAAGTCCATTTTCTTTTTTATTCATGTATGGTTGTTCGATATCACATAAATCTTTTGGCGCTGGGTCCATTACTATAGACTTTGTATTTATTCCTTTACCAGTGCCATTTTTTCCGTGGCATTGGGCACAATATCGCATAAAAAGGCTTTTCCCAATCAATTCCTCTTTTTCTCCTGCAAAGGAAAAAGTAGTTTGAAAAAGCGTCAGCATAACAGCAACAAATAGGCTTGTAATCTTCATTTTTTCGACTTCCTTATATGAAAAATTTGTAAAATCCATTTACAGTATTTAATTGTACAACGAATAGATAATATTCGCACCTAATGTTTCATCGTCCTTCAGGCCCTGTGTCTATTTTAACGAAAGCAAGTAATAAGTTAAAGTCAGAGCTGATTTCTCGCTCAGCCCGTAATTAGGCATTTTAACATCTTTAAGCATACTCTGCGGACTTTTTAAAAAATGGTGTATCCAGGTATCTTTTAGCCGATTGCCGGCATGAGTAAGCTCAGGTCCAACATTTCCCCCCTGACCCCCGATATTATGACAGGCCGAACAGCCAAGTTTTTTATATAAACTTTTCCCCATTCTCAGAGCTCTCTTGTTAATGATTTGAAACTTCTCTGGGTTGATTTCATTAACTACAGTTTTCGGTCGCTCGGTATTTAAGCCTTCAAAATTTATTATTTCATCCTCATAAGAATGGAGCGTTCGTATGAAGGAAATAATCTCCCAAATCTCTTTTTCAGAGAGGGTCTTCCCATAGAAGGGCATACGGGCGGATTTCTCTATTGCTTTTCCTCCTAAGCTTATGACTTTAAAGAGATCCTGATTCTTTTGTTTGACCATATATGGTGGGTCCGACAGATCTCTCGGCGCAGGGTCAAGATTAGCAGAATTAAAACCGTCTCCCTTCCCTAAATCACCATGACAGGATGCGCAATAATCCAGAAAAAGCCTTTGTCCATTCAGAATATGCTCCTTTTGCATACTTCCTCCAACCAAACGTTTTTCAGGTTGGACATCCTCGATTTCCCGTTCGTATGAAATTTTTTCTTCCGCAAGGTTTACAAAGTAACGGATCATATAATATATCTCATCCTGGCTAAGCAGGAAGGTCGGCATTTTTACTTTCAGCCACCCACGAACTAATGGGATAGGTTCCCTCAAAAATGAGTACATCCAGGAATCTTTTAGCCGTCCACCCACATGAAGTCCACCTCTTTCTAAAGGAGGAGGCGCGTAATACTTGCTTTCATAGAATTTGAGGATGTCTCCGCCTTTTCCTGCAATTTCATGGCAGCCCCTGCAATTATATTTGTCAATGGACTTCCTGCCCTGTTCAATTTCAAATTCTTTAGTTGAAAGCTGTCTTTGAAAACTGCTTGAGATCTCTTTACCCTCCATTCCTTTTAAAAAAACAGCTAACGCTTTAATATCTTTGTCCGAAACATTAAATGTCGGCATATTGGATTTGTGAAGTTCTGTATCGAATGCAGTAGGGTCCTTTAGCTTTGTCTGTACCCAGGCCATCCAGGTACTCTGGGTATTTTTTTCTCTTGGCGAGAGCTGCTTGGGGGAATTGCTTGAAATCTTTTCAACCTCCGTTTCTTCTAAAGAAACGGCTAACGTTTTAACCTCAGGGTTGATATTGCCAAAGTCCAACTGAGTAGGCAGTTTTGCTCCAAATTTGCTCAGTTCAGGGCCTATTCGAGTATCTTCAATTCCATTAATATCATGACATGCAGAACATCCTCTCTTCCTGATTAATTCTTTACCTTTTTTAATTCTTTCAGGGGAGAGAATTGCCTGCTCAAACTGTGGAACTTTTTGTTTGGAGCCAACAGTCAGAATAAAAGCTGAAAGATCTTTAGCCTCTTTTATAGACAATCGAAATTCGGGCATAACAGTGTTTGGATTGTAACCTTTAGGATGTAGAAACCAATTAACCAGCCAGTCCGGTTTAACTTTGTCCCCCACGTGACTTAAATCAGGTGCAAAAGGATTACCTTCTTTGCCCATTCTGTGGCAGCCAAGGCATCCAATGGTATGAAATAAATTCCTCCCTTTGTTCACATCTCCGGCTTTGTATTTAACAGGCTCGTGATAATCGGGGTCAGATTGAGAAATAAGATAAGCGGCAATGGAAAGAGCCTCTTCTTCTGAGAATTTGAAATAAGGCATTTTAGTATCAGGTTGATATTTGGAGGGCTCTTTGATCCACCGGATGAGCCATGAATGATCTACTTTATTCCCAATACGTTTTAAGCTGGGACCCGCTTTGTACAAATTTTCATATCCTTTGGTCTTATGGCACCCATGACATCCCAGGGAAATAAATAACTCTTTTCCACGAGATATAACCGGGCCGTCTTTAAGATAAACTTGGTCATGACAGTGATTACAAGTAGATTGAAGCTCTTCCACGGGTAACAAGGGCTCTTCCCAAAACGATACGTAACCATGAGCATCTTTAACGGTAGTAGCTAATCCCTGGCCATGGTGACAGACTGTACAGCCAAATTTTTCGAAAGAATGATGGTTTTTCCCCGGATGAGTGCTGAAAGGTTGAGGTGCATTTTTAAAACGGGTATCCTCAAGACCAAGGTGGCAGGTGGTACACCGATCAGCGTTATCTTTCTCTAAAATAATCTGCTTAATTTCTACTTTTTGATTTAGAATTTCTTTCTTTTCTTCTTCTGTTTTTGCCAAATCCGCCTGCATTTTGTAGAAAGTGCGCTGGTATGGCTTCCATTCCCTGTTATAATCTTTCCATGTCACGGCAATGGTTAGAAATACGAGAAAACCACTTACAGCAAAAAATATTATATTCTGGTTTCTCATAAACTTGATCCTTCCTTCATTATTTGTCAGGCTCTAGTCAGCAGGTGTTCAGGATATCCAATTTCTGCGACTCATTACCTTCAATCTAACTTAAAATGATTCACTAAATAATTTACTTGCAAGACCTACGTCTTAAATGAAAATTTGTGGCTATTCATATTCTGCTTCAGTGTCCGCCACCCTGGTCTTCCCATGGCCAGTAAATAGCCCAGTTGGGACCCCTAAGAAAGGTTCCAATAATAATTAATACAAGGTTAATAATTACAAAGATTGTAAATAATTTAATTGCAATGGGACGGGTTTTAGAGAACCAGACTCCTACCCCGAGGGGATTGCGATCCAAATAAGGAATAGCCATAAGCCCCAGGACAAAAAGTACCGGAAATAACACTCCTCCGACAAATGCATCGTAAGACACCATTTCCTGGAGACCCAGAAAATACCAGGGAGCCTTGGCAGGATTAGGGGGCCTAACAGGGTTTGCGATTTCTTCCAGAGGGGCATTAAAAAATAAGGAGACAAGAACTAACACAATGGTTGTTACGAGAGTACACATCATTATTGGAGTCAATAGGTGAGGGAAACAGAATACCGTATCTTCCGGCTCCTTTGAAGCGATACGAGATTCACCGTCCACCAGTTCCAAAAGACCGTATGTTTTCCCGGACCCTTTTGGAAAGATATCCTGCTTATCGATTTTTTTTGCCGGCATAAAATTCTCCCTCTAAATGGTAAATCTCAAATTACAAATTTTAGATTGTAAATTAACCCTCAAAATGATTATTCGAAATCTGGAATTTCTATAAAGGTGGTCCTGACATCCCTCCGTCTTTCCTTACACGCCACAAATGTACACCGATTAATAAAGTGGTAACAAGAGGCAATAGAAATACGTGGGCCACATAAAATCTAATTAAAGCACCTTGGTCAACAGTATTTCCACCAAGCAAGACAAATCTTTGTAAATCTCCCATTGGGGCGTACGAAGCGATAGTGGCCCCTACTGTAATAGCCCAGAATGCCAGTTGGTCCCAGGGGAGAAGATATCCTGTAAAACTGAGAAAGAGAGTTGATACTAAAAGGATGACGCCTATCACCCAGTTAAATTCTCTCGGTGGTTTATATGCGCCGGTATAAAAGACGCGACACATATGCAGGAAGACTGTGGCAACCATTCCATGAGCGCCCCATCTGTGCATATTTCTCAGAAAGACCCCAAAAGAAACAGCAAACTCCAGGTCTTTCATGTTCTGGTAAGCCTTTTCTGTTGAAGGAACGTAATAAAACATCAACAGACCACCAGTTATAGTTAGAATAATAAATAACAGCAGTGTTATTCCTCCCATGCAGTAGGAATATCGCACTTTAACCGTGTGTTTTCTTACTTTTACAGGTAAGATATGCAAAAAGAAATTTGTAAAAATCAGAAGCGATTTATTCTTTTCTGAATCAGGGTATCCATGCCTTATAATAGATCGGTACAATTTTACAGGCACTTCAAATGCAAAATAGGAGAGGGTTTCACGAAGATCAAATTTATTTTTATTTTCCAAAATTTTACCTCATCAAACAATTAGAGAATAATTTTTGTCGACAACCTTGTTTTTGTTTACAACAAGGCGTTTATCAGGAGATGCTTTTACATGCAGCCATTCCAGGGGTTTGGGCGCTGGACCGCTTATAACTTTGCCGTCAGTACTAAAAACACTCCCGTGGCATGGGCATTCAAAGCGATTGTTAATTTCTGACCAATTGACAGTACAACGAAGATGAGTACATATTGCAGAAATGACCTTGAACCCTGTTGAATCCCTAAAAATAAACATTCGCTCAGACTCATTAAAAGTGATACTTCCTTCTGCGTAATCAGAAGTTTTGCCCAGCTTTACAATAGGAGAAGGTTCGTACAGCACATTGGGAAACATAAATCTTAGAGCAGCGCCAACCGATGCTGCCATTGATGTTAATAGTCCCCCCCAGCCAGCGATTGCAAAAAGATTTCTGCGGGAAAGTTTTAATTCTTCTTCTGAATTATTTTTTTTGTTTTCAGTATTTTCCATTTTTTAAATAGCATTCAGCCGTTATCCGTGAACTTTCAGTTCATAGAGATAAAAACGTCAAAGTACTACTAATGCATATATAAAGCGCATATTCCGCCTGAATAAATTATATTTTACTGATAGCTGACCACTCGAAACTGACAGCTAAATGACCGCACTATATCCTTCTGTTTGGGACTCAACTTTAAGCAATTCCATGGTAACAGCCCCTGTCGGGCAGCGAGTATCACAGAGTCCGCACCTAATACATTTATCCTCATCCTTTAGCATTACAGAACCACCGTCAGGCAATTTTTTCTTATATTCACTGGTTTGGAAATCTTCTAACGAAATTCCATAATGATTAAAAACCACTTTTCGAAGAGTTTCATCACCTTCAAGCAACCCAACAGGAACTATTTTGAGACAATAATGGGGGCATACATCGACGCAACCGCCGCAGAGAATGCATTTGGATCCGTCAAAAATAGGATTAACCATGCACTGGAGACAACGGGAACCCTCTTTCATTGCCATCTCTTCCGAAAAACCTATTTCCACCTCTTTCAAACTTTTTTTTCTGTTTTCTGCGTCGAGGATCGGCATTCTCTGTTGTGTTATATGAGTATAATTAACATGCCAGTTCCTTTTGGGAACCACAGTCATTTTAGCCTTTTTATAAATAGGTTTACGCTCTACCCCTCTTAAAAATTCATCGACGCTTTGACCGGCAGCCTTTCCCTGGGCAATAGCCTCGATGGCTGTGCGAGGTCCTGAAACAAAATCGCCGGCAGCATAAACACCGGGTACAAAGGTAAACAGTGTATCTTGTTCTACCTCTATAGTCCCGAAACGTGTTACTCTGAAACCTTTAGCAGTATCCAGGAAAGAGGCATCCGACATCTGGCCCACAGAGAGGATCACGTTGTCTGCCTCGATAAGGCTTGTCGTCCCTTCCATAAAAGCGGGATTAAAACGTCCGTTTTTATCAAATACTTTTTTGACGCCAATAGTTAAAAGGCCTAAAACACGACCATTTTCTTCAATGACTTTTTTCGGTCCCCTGGAGCAGTGGATAGTAATACCTTCTTCCGTACCTTCATCAACTTCCACTTGATCCGCGGGCATTTCTTCTCTTAAATCCGACCCGTCAGTAGAGCCTTTCATTGCTTCCAGGCAGGTAAGATGGACTTCTCTGCCAAGACGGACCATGGAGCGGGCAACATCCATAGCCACATTTCCTCCTCCGATTACAACTACCTTCTTGCCTAAAGCTATTCTTTTTCCCATGTTAATGTTTCGCATCACTTCCACTCCCTGCAATACTCCAGGAAGTTCAAGCCCATCCAGAGGTATTCTCCTGCTCAATTGCGCCCCTATAGCAAGAATGACTGCTTTAAAGCCTTCTTTTTTAAGATCAGCAATAGTAACGTCATGTCCAACTTTCACTCCAGTACGCACTTCAACACCCAAATTCAAAATAGGATCAATGTCCTTACTTATTATTTCATTGGTTAACCTGTATCGAGGGACTCCTGCTACTAACATTCCTGCGAACATTCCTGCGAGTTTATCAAGCATTTCAAGGATTGTAACCCTATATCCTCGGCGTCCAAGATAGTCTGCCGCGGCCATTCCTGCAGGTCCGGATCCAACTATTGCAACTTTGTCCCCTGTTTGAATTTGCTTTTTAGTGTTCTCTGTTTCATACAACATAGCGGATCTCTTTAGCATTCTTATCTGAATATTTTCATCTAAAGAACCTCGCCTGCAGGCCTGCTGGCAGGGGGCTGCGCATACTCTTCCGCAAATCTGGGCAAAAGGGTTTGGCCCGCGGGCAAGGACTGCCGCCTTATCAAACTCACCTTCAGAAATCGCAGTTACATAGTGTCCGGAAGGAGTATTAACTGGGCAGGCATACTGACACTTTATCTGCTTTTCAAAATAATCGATATCCGGGACGACAGTATGATATCTGTCCTTTGTTTGCGATTGAACCATTTAATAAGGCTCCTCATCTAAATTCACGGGACGAATAATATCTCGTACAGAAATTACTCCTACGATATTATCTTCTTCTTTAACAGCCAAATGCCGGATTCCATGCTGATCCATTATATAACTAGCACCCAAAATAGATGTTTCAGCATCTACAGTCAAGACAGGGAATTCATAATTCTGCTTGCTAAAGTATCCTGCAGAGACATATCCTCTGCACCTACTTTCCGCACAATATCTGTCTCAGTATGACAAACGAATGTTTTCCTTAATCATTCCGATAATATTGCCTTGATCTTCAATCAACACACTGCCAATCTTTTTCTCTGTCATAATTTTTGCTATATCTTTCACCGACGTCTCAATCGATTTTTTTCTATGCCCTTTGACATTATTTTCTTAACTGTCTGCATAATGCCTAACCCTCCAGAAAACCAAGCATTTTACTCAAATGCCCGCAGAAGTCAACTTTTTTATCAGAACTATCAAAAAATGTCAACAATTCAAATGGATTTTTATTTTGTTGCCTATAAAATTCAGATTAAAGAAAAAAATGTTTTTTTATCTACGTCTCTGGCAACAGGAACCAACAGCCCTCTTCTTACCAGTCTCGTGAAGAAATTCCCTGTTTAAGGATCAGCCATTTAAGGATATTACTAAAAAACCTTTGGGTTTCTAATCTTAACATACCCATAAGAATATATTTTAAATAAATCTCCATATTTTCTTAACTTTTAGTCTAAATCAAAATATATGATTGGAATCCTGGCAGAAGTTTTCTTTTGATCTTTGGTTAAATTTAACAAATACGGTTTAGGAGTATCAGTTTCACTGTCATATGAAGCATACACAAATAAACTTACCATTCCTTTAAAGATTTTGGGTAGGTTAATTTATGGATCATGAACTGGAAATTTTAGATTGTGAATTTAGAATTTCATTTGAAAACCAATATATTAAAGTCTACAATTATTTTTTAAGAGATTGAATTATGAAGAAAGTATATTATTTATTTGCAAATACCTGTTTTTGAAATACGGAGATTAGAACTTGAAAAAAAACAGCATAATCCCAACTTTCAAAGATCAAAAAAAATTCTGGGAAAACCAGGAAGGACGCAGGCAACCGAATCACCCCGTTATAGAAGCATTCGCCATTCCCAAAATTGATTTTGTAATTAATGCTATATGCAAATCCGAAGCTTTAGAGAAGAATACAAGTTTATTGGACATCGGTTCCGGAAATGGGTTTTTTTCTTATTACCTGGAAAGAGACTTTAATGTTACAACTTTTGATTTTTCTTTTTGTATGTTAAAAAATAATCCGGTAAAGCCAAAAGTCCTGGGGTCAGCTTTAGAATTACCTTTTAAAAATAATTCATATGATATCGTTTTTTGTTCAAATCTCTTGCACCATCTCTGGCCCCCTGAAGTTGCTGTTCGAGAGATGGTAAGAGTTTCAAGAAGGTTTATTGCTTTATCGGAACCAAATAGAAATAACCCTTTGATGTTTCTTTATAGTGTTCTTAAAGCAGAAGAAAGAGGAACGGTAAAATTCAGCAAAAGTTATCTTGAAGGTTTACTTAAAAAAGCAAAATGTGAAGTAGTAGCCGCGGGTGGCAGTGGAGGGATATTGCCTAATATCACGCCATTAGCTCTCCTGCCGATTCTTAAAAAATTAGAATTTTTTATTTATCCCAGATTTTATTTTATTGCCATAGGAAGAAAATAATTAATTCCAATCTCCAATATATAGTCTCTCTTTTTTGAATATCCGTAGAATTTCTTCAAAAACACTGTTAAACTGATTCATTCAAATAGAACACTTTTTTACGAAGATTATTGCTGTCTGTTGTTGAAAAGAGACAAAGAGTTAAAGAGAAGAATAATTTTTTTCTCTTTAACTCTTTGTTTATGTGATTTATTTTTAGTTGCGGTTTTTCCACGGTAGGAATAACTTAAATAATACTTGGAGAATAAAACATGGGTAGTAATGAAAAATTAAATTTTGCAATAATTGGTTGTGGTCGAGTGGCTGCCAAACATGCAAATGTTTTAACTAAATTAAAAGAAGGCAAGTTAGTAGCAGTGTGTGATTTGAAAGTTGAAAGAGCTGAAGAATATTCAGAAAAATTTAATGTACCTTATTATCTGAACTGGGAAGAAATGTTGGAAAAAGAACCAGCAATAGATGTGGTTAATATTTTAACGGAAAGTGGTTATCATGCTAAACAAGCAATTGATATTTCTCGTTACGGTAAACATATAGTAGTTGAAAAACCAATGGCTCTAACATTGGATGATGCTGACAACATGATAAAGGCGTGTGACGAAAATAATTGTCGTTTATTTGTTGTTAAACAGAATCGCTATAATTTACCGGTTATTAAATTAAAAGAAACAGTGGATAAAGGGAGGTTCGGGAAATTAATTGTAGGGACTGTGAGGGTAAGATGGTGTAGAAGAGAGCAGTATTACCACAATACCTGGCATGGCACTTGGGCAATGGCCGGTGGTGTTCTGGCAGATCAGGCAAGTCATCATATTGATCTATTAGTATGGTTGCTGGGTGATGTAGAGAGTGTCTATGCAAAAGCTATTACTGCCCTGGCTGATATTGAAACTGAAGATACCGGTGTGGTCATCCTCAAATTTGCTAATGGTGCATTGGGCACAATTGAAGCAACCACAGCCGCCAGACCGGTCGACACTGAAGGGTCTGTTAGCATAATGGGAGAGAAAGGTCTGGTAGAGATTGGAGGTTTTGCTGTTAATGAGATGAAAACATGGCAGTTTGAAGATAAACAAAAGGGGGACGGGGAAGCCCTCAGTAAATATAGAACTAACCCCCCTGATGTATACGGCTTCGGTCATTATGAATATTTGAAAGATGTAATTAAATCTATTAAGGAAAATAAAAGGGCTCTGGTTGATGGCTTAGAAGGACGTAAATCCTTAGAATTGCTTCATGCTATCTACGAATCCATTGAAACTGGCAAAGAAGTCCATTTAAGGTTTAAACCCCAAAAACTGAGATTAGGAAAAAAATAATAGTGAAAGAACATAAAAGTGATAATGTTGTTATTCATGAGAATGTTCAGTTGGGTGAATCTGTGATTCTGGATGATTTTGTCATTATCGGTTATCGTGGAGTAGCGGGAAATGGTACTACAATAATTGGAAATAACTCAATAATCAGGTCTCACACTGTAATTTATGCTAATAATAAAATCGGGGATAATTTTTCAACCGGGCACAATGTTTTAATTAGAGAAGGAAGTATTTTTGGTAACAATGTAACAATAGGGAGCCATTCTGTAGTAGAGGGAAAATGCCAAATCGCCGATAATGTGAAGATTCATACTAATGTTTTTCTGGGAGAAGATACAGTAATTGAAAAAGGAAATTGGTTGGGGCCGGGATGTATAACTTTGATAACTCCTCATCCCAGGTGTCAACATCAAGATAAATGCAATCGTGGACCACGGCTTGGTAAGAATGTTGTAGTTGGCGCTGGTGCGATTATTTTGCCTGGCGTTACAATAGGTGAAGGAGCGATGATTGGCGCCGGGGCAGTAGTGACTAAAGATATTCCCCCAGAAATGACCGCATTGGGTGTTCCCGCAAAAGTAAATAAAAGACTCTCAGACATATATTGCCCAGTGGGAGAAAAATATGAAAAAAAGCCAAATTAAAGTCCCATGCTCTCAAGTTTATTTAGATGATGAAATTAGAGAAAAAGTTTTAGCTGTTTTAAACTCTGGCAAGTACATTTTAAATGATAATTGTCGAAAATTTGAAGAAGAATTTGCTAATTTTGTCGGTAGAAGATATGCCGCATTAGCCAACTCGGCTACTTCAGCCATCCAGTTGTCTTTAATGGCTTTGGGAGTTGAGTCTGGTGATGAAATTATTGTTCCATCCCTAACTGCCTTTCCAACTGTTGAACCTATTTTTCATGTAGGCGCCAAACCGGTTTTCATTGATATTAATGATGAATACCTAATTGACCATGAATTAATAGAAGAAAAAATTAATAAAAAAACTAAAGGGATTATTCCCGTTCATCTATATGGTAACTCAGCAGAGATGGACAAGATATTGTCATTGGCGGAAGAATACGATCTTTTTGTTTTAGAAGACGCTTCTCAAGCTCATGGAGCAGAGTTTCGAGGTCAAAAAGTGGGAAGTTTTGGTAATGTCGGTTGTTTCAGTTTTTATCCCTCCAAAAACTTAACTTTTTGTGGAGATGGAGGAATTATGGTTACAAACGATGAAAAATTGGTAGAAAAGGTAAAGATGCTCCGTGACCATGGTCGAAAAGATAAGTACCTACACGAACTAATAGGATTTAATATGCGAGCTAATGAAATTCAGGCAACTTTTGGCCTTATCCAGCTGAAGCATTTACCCGAATTCACCATTCGCCGCCGGGAAGCAGCTCAATTGTATAATCAACTGCTAAAAAACCTATCGATTAAGTTACCAAGCGAAAGCGACCATGTTCATCATGTTTACCATTTATACGTTATTCAATTAGATAATAGAGATAAAGTGGTTCAATTTTTAAAAGAAAAGGACATCTGTACCGGTATTCATTATCCTGTGCCCTGTCATCTTCAACCTGCGGTAGTAGAAATTATGGGAAAAGTTTCACTGCCTAAAACCGAAGAATACTGTCGTAATATTTTATCCTTGCCTATTTTCCCCTCTATTACGAATGAACAGATCAATAATGTAGCTGAACAATTAATCCAAGCCATAAAGCAATGAAAATAGTATTAATTAATCCTCCTCGCTTTAATGAAATAAGAGCGGACAACCCCAGCTTTATTGATGAAGAAAGGGGCTATAATCCACCTCTCGGTATATTGTATTTAGCGTCGTACCTTCAACAAAATGCCAACTACCCAATTAAAATTATAGATGCACAGGCTGAAAAGTTAAATTACGACGAAGAGTTTAAAAAAAGAATTCCTGTTGATGACGATTTAGTGGTTGGAATTACGGCCATGACGTTCACAATGATAGATGTTATAAAGACAATTAAATTGTTGAGGGAGGTAGAAAAAAAATCCCTGATCAAAATGAAAATTGTTTTGGGCGGGCCTCACACAATAATATATCCGAAGGAAACTATTGAAATCACGGGCGTTGATTATGTGGTGGTGGGAGAAGGTGAAGTTCCATTTTTTGAGCTTTGCAAAAAAATTTCTCAAGAGCAAAAACCACTTGATGTAAAAGGGGTTGTCTTTAAAAATGGGAACGGCATTATTGATAATGGTGTCAGTGAATCCATTAAAGATTTAGACATCTTCCCTTTCCCCGCTCGGCATTTAACAGACATAAAAAAATATTATTCGGTTTTAAGTGGAAATAAAATAGTAACGACAATGTTTACCAGCCGGGGTTGTCCTTTTCCGTGCACTTTTTGTGACCGCCCTCAGTATGGCAAGAAATTCCGGGCAAGGAGCGCGAAAAATGTTGTTGACGAGATGGCGGCCTGTGTTGAAATGGGGATTGAGGAGGTTATGGTTTACGACGATACTTTTACTGTAAACCGCAGGAGGGTGATTGACATTTGTGATGAGATAGTTAGCCGTGGATTAAAATTTTCCTGGGACATTAGAACTCGAGTGGATACGGTTGATGAAGACATGTTAACAAAGTTAAGTGACTCTGGTTGTAAACAAATTCATTTTGGTGTAGAAGCCGGTACAGAAAAGATTTTAAAAATCTTAAACAAAGGTATTTCCGTAGAACAAATAGAAAAGGTATTTAATATTTGCCGTCAGTTAAAAATGAAAACCCTTGCTTATTTTATGATTGGAATGCCGACGGAAACAAAAGAAGATATTGAAGAGAGCGTTAAATTAGCTAAAAAATTAAAACCCGAATTTGTCCATATAACAATTTTAACTCCCTATCCGGCAACAGCAATATATGAACAGGCCCTTGCCGGGGGAGTCATCAAAAATGATTATTGGCGTGAATTTGCACGTCACCCTGAAAAAGGAGTAGTTACCAAATATTGGGAAGAAAACTTTTCCCAGCAGGAACTATTTGATTTATTAGATCATTTTTACAGTAGTTTTTATGGAAGGCCGTCATATATTTTATCAAATTTGCTTAAAATTAGATCATTTAATGAATTCAGAAAGAAATTAAAAATGGGATTTAAAGTTTTAGGAATAGGAAGGTGATTTTGCTATGAATGTATTGTTAGTAAATCCACCTTTTACGGATTACGGTGGTTTGGAGGGACATGGAGGGAATGCCCTTCCTTTAAATTTAGCCTATCTAGCAAGCTACTTAAGAAAATGCAGACCGGAGATTAAAATTGACGTCCTGGATTGTGAAGGTTTACGTATGACGTTTCAAAACATTGAGGAACGGCTGAAAGAAATTAAGCCTGATATTGTCGGCATTACCATGCCTACCCCGGCTTATGATCAAGTTGTTGCTGTGGCTGATATTGTAAAAAAGATTTCATCTAAGATCGTTGTGATCGCTGGAGGTCCGCATCCCACGGTTTCTCCCAAAGAGACGGTAGCTGAAAAGTCAATTGATTTCTGCGTGGTTGGCGAAGGAGAAGAAACTTTTAAAGAATTAGTGGAAGCGGTAGATCAAAACCGGCCTTTCAGAAAAATTAATGGAATTGCCTACCAAGGCGATAATGGAAATATCCATCAAAGCCCGCAACGAAAGCTAATACCGGATTTAGATTCAGTGCCGTTTCCAGCGCGTGACCTTTTTCCATTAGAAATTTACTTTCCTCCACCTACAAAGCGTGTCAGTAGCAAAAAAGCCGGTAACATGATCACTTCACGTGGTTGTCCATATCAATGTACTTATTGTATTGCTATAGTCATGTGGGAGAGAAAAGTCAGGTTTCGAAGTGCAGATAATGTCGTTAACGAAATAGAGGAGTGCAATCAAAAATATGGCATTGGCGAATTTAATTTTCATGATGAATTATTCACTTTAAAAAAGAAGCATGTGAGCGAAATTTGCCAGGAAATTAGACGGAGGGATTTGGATGTATCATGGGTTTGCATGTGTCGAGTTGATTATATGGACGAAAAAACTTTACGGGAAATGAAAGCGGCGGGTTGTGAAAAAATTATGTTTGGTTTTGAATCAGGTTCTCAAATGATTTTGGATAAAATGAAAAAAAAGGTGGCGCTGGAGAATGCAGAAGAAGGAGTAAAGTTGGTAAAAAAAGCGGGTATTCAAACAGCAGGAAATTTTATGCTTGGCAATATCGGTGAAACAGAAGAAACAATTAAACAAAGTATCAGGCTAGCAAAAAAATTAAATACTCATACAATGGCTTTTTTTATTGCCAGCCCGTATCCCGGAACAGAGTTTTACAGAATTGCAAAGGAAGAAGGATACCTGAGACCAGATTTTAATTGGAAAGATTTTACTCTAGTTGGAAACAACAAACCACCGCTTAATTTGCCCGGATTACCTGCAGAGAAAATCCTTAAATGGCAAAAGCGAGCTTATTTAGAATATTATCTCAGGCCTTCTTATATTTTTGGAAAATTGATTAGCATTCGCTCTATGGTCGATATTAAAAACCTGTTCGGTGGACTGAAATTACTCTTAAGGTTGGAAGGATGAATTTAGCAAAATTAGATAATGAAGTATTGGAAAATTTGGCTCTCTGGTTGGGTATACCAGTAAAAAGGCTAAAAGTGTTAGGGGAGGTAATACCGGATATAGAAGAAAATCATTATCATGGTTTTTTAGATTGTCAGGTTGTTTCCTGGAGAGAGGGACAAGTAAGGAGATTGACCCATAAAATTGTTAAATTTTTGAGAGAACATAATCGTTATTATATTTTAGATAGTATAAAAAAGATTCGCCAGTTGAGAAGAAAAAAATTAGTTGAGATTAACCACTGTCGCTTTACTGAACTGGATATGACGCTTAGAAGGAAATTATCACTCCCCCCTATTGATTGGCGAGGAAACCAAGCGGTTGTTTGTCTTAGTCATGATTTAGATTGTGTTGAAGATTATGAATTTAGCCGTGAAGTCTATGACCTGAACAGAAAATATAATATTCGATCAACTTTCAACTTTTTAACTCATTGGGGATACCAACCGGAATCTGCCTGGCTTAAAGAATTAGACAGCAATGGATTTGAAATTGGGTTGCATGGATATACTCATGATATTGCTATCGGTATCCGACCTGCTCAAAGAATTATCAAAGAACTATCTTTAGCTTTAGAAAAACTTAATTTTTCTGTTAAAGGTTATCGGGCTCCGGCTTTTGCTGTTACACCCAGATTATTGAAATCTTTAAAAGAATTAGGGATTAAATATGACAGTTCTATGAAAACAGTTAGTTGTTATGGTCAGGCGGTAGAAACTTTCTATCCGTATCGTTATCCGGGAATCGGTATTTGGGAAATTCCTTTGACAATTCAAGATGACCGGGTTTTCAGGGATCTATATTTGAGTGACGAAGAAGGACTGGGAGTTATTAAAGAATTAACCCAGAGGGTTGTTAATATTGGCGGAGTTATGGTTATTAATAACCACCCTCGTTTAATTAAGGAACGATTTTATTATTATGAAGAGTTGCTCAAGTGGATAGCAGCTTTAGATAATGTTTGGATTTGTACTATGAGTGATGTTATAGAATTTATGGAAGAGAGAGAACATCGGATTATCCACTTAAAAGAAGACTCATGTATAAAAACTACAAGATAGCGGTTGTTATTCCAGCCTACAATGAGCGAAATAAAACTGCCGAAGTAGTAAAGAAGATTCCTTTTGATTTGATAGATGAGGTTGTAGTAGTTAATGATGGTTCACAAGATGATACTAAAAAGGCAGTTGAAGCAACAGGCCGGGCTACAATTTTACACAGTAAAACGAGACAGGGGATTGGATTTGCGATAAGAAAAGGGTTGCGGTACTCGCAAAATAAAAACTATCAAGTCATTGTTGTGATGGCAGGCAACGGGAAAGACAACCCCGATGAAATTAAAAAGCTTATTGAGCCGATCATCAATGATGGGGTTGATTATGTTCAGGGTTCGCGCTATTTAAAAGGTGGAGAACACGGCAAAATGCCGTATCACAGGTTGCTTTTCACTAAACTGTATACCTGGGCGATTAGAATACTCTATGGACAAAAAGTTACCGACGGGACCAATGGTTTCCGAGCTTACAAGCTAAATATTTTAGATGATCCGGGAATTAACCTTAATCAAGAATGGTTAAGAGAACCTTTAGAGTATTATCTATCCATTAAAGTACTGCTATTAGATTATAAAGTAAGAGAAGTGCCGGTTACCAAGTTTTACCCGCAAAAAGTCATCTATAGCCAATATACGAAAGTTACCCCTTTTATTGGCTGGTTTAAAAGATTAAAACCTTTGTTTTTGTTAAGACTCGGTCTCAAAAAATAACGATTTTAGGAATTTATTTATCTTTAGTTTCTGATGGCTAAAAAAGATTCTTTTACTTTGGCAGCGTCTTCTCTGAGATTAAGGTTGAAACGCGAGCATAAACGATAATAGGAAATACTGCCAAATGTCACAGTAAATGCATCAGACATAAGAATTATTAATGAAAAGGCAACAGCTTCCTCCAAAGTTAAGCCAAAGAATGAAAACAGATAGGCGAAAGACGCCTCCCTTGTCCCTATTCCGTTAATACTAACAGGCAACGATGTCAACAAAGCAGACATCGATACGCAGGCAGCCATATCAATAAAGGACAGAGGTATGCTGAGCGAGACAAGTAAAAAATAACGACTGAGAAAATAAACAAACCAGCAAATAAGTACCAGGAACAGGGCTAACCAGAGAGAACTTTTATCAGCTTGTTTCCATTCAACTAATATATTCTCATAAGTCAATTTTTTAAAGGGATTGGAAAGAATCGGAATGAATTTATTCACGAAATTTTGGACCACATTATAGAAACGACTTTTATGACTAAAGGCTAAAAAAGAAACTACACCAATTATAAAAATAACAAGAAGACATTGAACAAAATTAAGCTTCCACTTAAAAACAAAAAATGTGCTGATAATTCCTATTAAAGCGAGTGAGGTTAAATCTGTGAACCGGTCTAATATCACGCTTAAAAATGCTCTCAGTCTTGAATGCCCTGTTTTGTCCAAAAAGTATATTTTTAGCAACTCACCAATTTTGCCAGGTGTTACCATTCCTATAAAAGCTCCGAGCCAAAAGATACTGATGCTTTCACCGAACCGAACCGGGACAGAAAAAAATTGCAATATACATTTCCATTTAATCCCGTGAGCTATAATGAGGATAATCATCGATAATATTGCGCCAAAGAGAAACAGTGCACTGATTTCTTTCCAGATTTTTATGAAATTGGGAAAATCTATTTTAGCAAAAATAAAAACAAATATTCCAATTCCTATAAATTTAATGAACCAGCTTTTTCTCGCCATACTTATTGACACTTATTACTATCAGGGCTATTTTAATACTAAGTTTAGTAGTTATTTTAAACAAATTCTATAGAATTTACCAATTCAGGTTTTAAAAACTAATGAAGTTTGTGAGCAACAACGTACTTTTAACCATTTTGACATTTGCAGGGATGCTTGTCTGCTGGAATTATTTGGGTTTTACTTATCATTTCAGCGGACGGAATTCAATTTTATTTATTAAAGGATATTTTTATATAACCGTAGTAGTTTTTCCTATCGGATTGGCAGCAACAGTTTTATTTTTTGATAGGCTTGACCTTATATCAACAATAATATGCTCCATAGCCTTTGGTCTTGTTCTTTCTGCTGGATTATGGGCAATTCTAATTCTTATTGGAATTCCTTTTAACTTTATTTTATATGTCCTTTTTAATGTTATTTTAGCTTTTTTAGCAATTTATCTTAAAAGAAATAATTTATTTACTTATTTTAAGCTAAACATTAATTCAAGTTTAATTCCCTTAATATTTTTTTTACTGCTCTTGTTTCTTGGATTTTTTCTACCTGCCAATTTATTCGTAAATTTTTATGTCCCTCCTGATGTTGATGCGCAGCAGCAGGGCGCTATTGCTTTTTTTATTAAGCATGAACCTGCCTTCCCTGTTGTATCCCCATTAGGTAACTTGGATAAAATAATAATTTCCTATCCACCTGCTTACTCTGTTTTAACTGCCATTTTTTCAGATCTGATGAATAGTTCCATTACTGACACTATTATGGTTCTCATGGTTATCACTGTAAGCCTGTTTTGCCTGCTCCTTTTTGCAACGGTTAGTTTTCTAACAAACAACTATTTTTTAGGGTTAATCGCAGGATTGTTTTCTCTGAACAGAAATATTTTTGATATATTCCATGATGGTCAGTCGACAGAATTAATGGGTATTTTGTGTGCAACGGCATTTATATTGGCATTAGCGAACTGCCTAAAAACTTCCAGGTTAGTAAACGCTGTTTTACCGGGAATATTTTTTGGTTTCAGTGCCTTAATTCACCCGAAATATTTTTTATGGCTGGGAACGGGAATAATAATGTTTTGTTTATTGCTGCCTTTAGCCAGAGGTGTCAATAAGAAAATTGATTACAAAAAAATTATAACAATCTTGTCAGTTGGCGGGACCATCTTTTCGCTCTGGTTTTTTCATTCCAATAAAATAGATATCATTAGTCCTGACATAAACAAACTCCAAAGCCAGCTTCAGTATTATATTTTAAACGGTATGCTACACTGGCAAAGCAACTTGCTTGTATACTTGTCCTTTGCCGGATGCTTCATTTTATCTTTTCGGAGAAGAAAAATAGAAATATTCCTCCTTACAATGTTTGTTTCGCTTTTGATATTAGTTCAGCATTGGTCTATTTTAAAGCTGTTTAATCCTGCTTGGTTTAAATTTAATATACAGGAAGCTTCCGCAATGGATGGTTTTTTTGGAACAAACTTGAGGTTTACATCGCCATTTACTTTCGTTGAGTTATGGGGGCTTATGTGGTACGGATTTAATTATTTACTCCCAATTCTTGCTGCATACGCTTTTTTTCCTTTAGTGGAATGGATTTCCACTGTGGATGTCAAGAAAACTTTAGTTACTCAAAATAATGAACAAATCCTTAAAGCAAAAACTCAATCCGAAGAACTGCAGGAAAAGATTAAGACAGGGACTCTTTTGCTTTTTTGCGTTTTAATGGTTGCAGTAATTTTTTATTTCAAAGAATCTGTTGCTTTTTTTACCATATTTTTTATCCTTCCATTTGCTTACAAGCTTATAAATTATTTCATCGGTAATGATACTGGAATACTTTGCCGAGGCACAACGTCCTACGTGGGACATTCAAGCATTTCAACAGCCATGAATTCAAAAAAAGTATTTTTTATTGCTTTTCCTATGATTATTGTAGCCATGGTGTTTTTTACCCGTATCGAACAGAAATATTTCCATAGAAATCCGCCTTACCTGCATAAAAATGAATATCAAGCCATGGCATGGATTAAAAACAACACTGATTTTGATTCTACGATGGTGTATGTGCCAACATCTATCGGAAAACATCGATGGTGGGGAGCATCTTGGACAACTTCAGTAACAGAAAGGAGATCTTTCAATAACAGGATTCTTAACGCAAAAAAAATTAATCCTGTGGATATAATGCCGGTTGATGGCAATGAACTTAAAATTATGTATTTTAATATAGATCATCCTGTTGCATCACAATTTTTAAAAAAATACAAAATAACCCATATACTTATTCCATCGTGGCCTGTAATTCTTTCGAAGGGTGAGGAAAAATCGGAAATTCATTCTTTATATGAACAGTCATCTCTTGTCAAACAGGTTTTTAAATCCGAAAATAAGTCAATTACAGCAACAGTTTATGAAGTTATGCAGGATTAAATTGTCACAAGGCAGTTTTTTTTAGCAATGGACAAAAAGATTATTGATCGGCTTTATGCGCTAAATCAAGGATTCGTTGAACTAAACGGCTTTCAAAATCTGAAACTCCCTTGTGATTTCTTTGGATCGATCTCGGCTGTCCTAATACCTTGCATGCCCGACACTGCGATAAAAATGGAAACTTCCTTTGAATATGTGTCACCATCCTCTTTCGCTTCCCCGGTCTTAGAAGTTTTTTGAGGCCGCCTCCCTTAATATCTCTTTGTCCAACATTAAATCTGAGACCAGCTTCCTTAAACGAATATTTTCTCCTTCTAGCTCCTTAAACCTCTTGGCTTGATCTATCTTTAACTCTCCATACTCCTTACGCCAACGGTAAAAGTCTGCTCTGTCACTCCTACTTTCTTACAAACTTGAACATTCGTCTGACCCTTCGAAAGCTCAACTTCACCCCCCCCGGAGCTTGTCAATAATACGTGCTACCCTCTTTTCCCCCTTAGACATAATAAATGCCCTCCTTAAAAATGTTTTGGCCCTATACTAACATTAACTTTGGACCAATCTCAGGGGGCTGGGTCAATCTGCCGATCTGTGTATGGGAATCTCCACATCCATACTCCTTCTCCTCTTTGTAGTTTATGATAACAGTTTGAGTTGAAAAAAAGAAAGCGAAAGTGGGGAAGTATAAAGATAACACTTCAATTTTAGTAATTCCATAATTGATGTTATCCTTAAATCATCCACTATTTATTTAAATGAGTGAATTATGCACAATAGATATAAAACTAAAATTCTGAAAATAGATATCAAAGAATGCGAATGTATCGCTAAGGATGAATTAGGAGTAAAGTTCCGTGTGTGTCAAGGCCGGAGTAAAAATGTACCACTTGGCGGCGTAAAAGTGTACCACCTATAATGTAGTTAAAGGTATAGTTCATAAGGGGGTACCCCTTATGA
>Ga0208411_1000090_pt1 | contig 71083 bp, 59 predicted proteins | sample ETN01SmetaG_4_FD_185793 | JGI IMG/M metagenome (GOLD analysis project Ga0208411, IMG submission 185793) | Marine microbial and viral communities from oxygen minimum zone, Eastern Pacific Ocean - ETNP2014F12-01SV261 (SPAdes) (version 2) | ecosystem: Environmental > Aquatic > Marine > Oceanic ... | reverse complement strand
TTAGCACTGCTTAAACGACTACCTAAAGTGGAACTCCACTGCCATCTGGACGGCTCACTTCGTGTCCCTACAATCATTGATCTGGCTGAAAAGCAGAAAGTCGAACTTCCATCTCATGACATAGATCAGCTCACCAAGATCCTCACAATCGGCAAAAAGCGTGGCACACTTGAAGAGTACTTAAAGAGATTCGAGATTACGCTGAGTGTCCTCCAGACGCCGGAAGCTCTTGTCCGTGTGGCCCGGGAGTTAGGTGAGGACGCAGCAGCAGAGAATGTCCGCTACATGGAAATCCGCTACTCCCCCATTCTGCACACAGATATGGGACTGACGCCTCAGGAGTCAGTGGTGGCGGTGCGTAAGGGTCTGATGCAGGCAGAAAAGGAGTTCGGTATTAAGAGCCGCATCATCATCTGCGGGATTAGGAATATCGGCGCCGCATCATCATTGAAGCTGGCAGATCTTGCCATACAGTTTAAGAACAAAGGTGTGGTGGGATTCGACTTGGCGGGAGCGGAAGAGAACTTCCCTGCAAAACATCATCGCGAGGCATTCTACTTAATATTGAACAACAATATCAACGCCACCATTCACGCCGGCGAAGCTTTCGGACCCGAATCTATCCATCAAGCCGTCCACTACTGTGGAGCTCACCGAATTGGACACGGTACACGGCTGAAAGAAGATCGCAGTCTCATGCAGTACGTCAATGATCACCGAATCGCGCTGGAAATCTGCCTCACCAGTAATTACCAGACCAAAAGCATCCGCAGCCTAAAGTATCACCCCGTTAAGTTTTACTATGATCAGGGTATCCGCGTTACTCTGAATACTGACAACCGGCTCATGTCCAACACTACCCTCTCTGAGGAATTTTTGCTTGCCAGAAAGTTGTTCGGCTTCAATCTGTACGACTTTCGAGAGTTTACTATAACAGCTATGAAAAGTTCATTCCTGAGGTACAATCAACGGAAAGTAATGATCAGGACAATTGCTGAGGAACTGGAAGGCGAATTTGGATTGATGCCTGAGTACTTCCCACGGCAAGAGTAACGGCTTTTAGGACAGCAAGTTACTCAGGGATTACTATTTCTCTACTACTCCCGGATTACAGCTATTTTAGTAACGTACGATTCTCCCCCCTGCTCATAGGCTGCCACCAGATAAACTCCCGTTCCCACCAATTCACCGGAGTCAGTCCGTCCATCCCAGAACGCCTGATACCCTGAAACATCTCCGGAGGTTGACTTAATCGTTCGAAGCAGACGTCCGGACAGAGTGAATATCTTCAGTGAAGATTCGTCCATGAGCCCGTCAATCACCATGGGGCGACTGCTGGGAATCCGGTACGGGCTGGGGAATGCGCGGAGGGTGCTATAGGATGTCCGCTTTTCCGCAAACGGAATCCGCAGGCTGTTGATTCCTTTAGAAGTCGCAATATAGGCAATACCTCGCTCTTCATCAAAAGCGACTGCAAACACTTCATCGGATAGTAGGTAGCTGTTATCAGGATGGAATCCGTTCCAATCTGGCCAAGCAGATGAATTAGCGAGCAGAACATACAATCCGTTTGAGGTCGAGTTCAGCCAGATATTGTCCCTGTTATCGCTGACGATCTTAGATCCTTCACCAAATCCGACACCTTGAAAGTATGTGTAGAAATACTGAGATGCGGATGTGTACGTGCTGTTGAAAGTCAGACGACGAAGTCCAAGCGGAGTCAGTACCCAAGCTGTGCTGGTTTCAGATGAGACTTGAGCCCAAACAGTATTATCCTCACTGCTCTCATTACTGTTAAACGAGTTCCAGTCTACAAGGACTGTATCTTCTCCGCTTACATTTTTTGTGATGACATATTCACATACAAAAAATTTTCCGTCGTCATTATGATCCGCATTGCTTCCCACCATGAAAATGCCATCATCTTCTTTTACTAGAATATCTGTAGGATTATCGCACTTATTCGAACTGGAAAGATCGGTTTGCGGAATATGTATCCAATGACTATCGGGAGTAAAAACAGTGATTTTCTTATCATTATCAGCCGCACCGAAATTTGAGATCCACAGGTTGTCATCGCCATCCACAAAAAGACCTCGCAGATTCAGATAGCCGTCACTGTTATGCGGATTGAGGTCACTATTGTCGGCATCGTAAATCTGAAAGTCAGCCGGATCTTCCAGATCGAATGACATTACACCTCCCCTGAGTGTATCGCCGCTACCGGTTACAGTCGGCTGAGCGCCCTGGATTGTATAAAAGATCCTATCATTTCGTTCAACCACCGACCAGACACGATTGGTACGGTACATGACGGTATCCGCCACTAATCCGGAATAGTCATCAGTAGTGAATTCGTGAAACAGTTCCGCCTTTGTCGAAGCGACCAGATTATACCAACCGTCTTCTGACAAGATAGCTACGCCGTCATTACCCGCTGCTACCAGTCGCCCGTCATCCAGAACAGTCAAAGCAGTGTAGACGTTGCTGGCTGGGGAATTTGGTGCAAACCACGAAGCTGTTTCATCTGTACTATTCCATAAAGCTAAACCCTGCACTGTAGATAACAACAGATTACCGTCGGATAAACTTATAACCCTCTGAATATTTTCCTTTGAACTCCATTGCGATTCAACATTCCCATCACTATCATAACGGTTGATGTGATTATTAGCAGCGGCGAAAATAGTCCCATCTGATGATCTAACCACATCCAGCATATCAGTACCATGATTGCTCACCAGCTGCAAGGAATCGTTATAGCTCCAGATATCTCCCCCTGCCAGTATAAGGAGTTCATTTCCTCCTTGCTGCATCCTGACAACATCTGTCAGACCGGGAAGAAGTGACCAATTCTGAGGATAATTCAGGATGTGATCACGGTAATTTCCCACGAAAATTCCCAAGTCAGTCGCCGCAAAAAGAGAATCTCCCCTAATTGCCACACCGGAGATGGTCGAAAGTTGTTCCACTGACGGATTGAATATCTGTCGGTAACTGTAAGCGTCGTCTTTCCAAATGAACTCCAAAATACCCCAGTCCTGGTTTTGGAGATAGGCGACAAAAGCAACAGAGTCTGATACAGTAATTGCAGAAATTTCAGATAAATCGAAATCGAAGACCGAAATAGACTCATGCCGCTTAAGATCATATATCTGAACAACGCCAACCGGCGACGCTCCTCCAAGCCACAGATTCCCGTTTTTGTCAATGGCAATTGCACTGACATCGGTAGTAATCAAACCGTCAATATTATTTAACATTTCAAATTGCCCTGTTGTCTTGTGAAAAAGCAAAATTCCACCCGATGTGGCAGAGACAATTGTATCTCCAACCTCCACGCTCTGCGCCACATCCAGGTGGGATGTATAGGTTTCCCACTCTCCCACACGGCTTTGCGAGAAAGCGGCAGCAATGAGAACAGACCAGAAAAAGATGACAGACGACTTGTGCAACATCAGAAAACCTCTATTGGAACCGGAACAAAACAGAGTACCAATATCGCTAAGCAGATCCATCCGATGTTTCTCTCTCGATGTGAAATTGGCAGATTGATGCTCTGAAGAGGAGGATGTTTTACCGTTCTCATCAGAACAAGAATCAAGACCGCCCAGAACCACCAGTGGGGAGAGATAAATCCGAGCGGTACCAACGCCAAAAACGCCCACTTAGCGAAAACATTGTGCCTTTTCCCCAAAACAGCATAGGCGATATGTCCGCCATCGAGCTGTCCAATGGGAATGAGATTCAGCATTGTTACTAGAAATCCGATCCAGCCGGCGAAGATCAGCGGAAAGTGGTAAATCTCGTTCATGGGAATCGTAACCTGGAACAGTTTCGACAGCCCGGCAAATAAAATAGAGGAGCCCATGGTAAGCTGAATCGTCGCTGAATCCGCTGACTCCATGTTCAACCCACCGTGGACAGTTTTGATATGCTCGGTGATAAATTCCTGACTGGGGATCAGTGCGTAACCGATTAAAATGGCAGCTACGCTCACCACGAAACCGGCGATGGGTCCTGCTGCACCAATCTCTAAAAGAGCTTGCCGACTCCGAATGGGACTTTTCATTTTGATGAAAGCGCCAAAAGTACCAAACATGATGAGGAACGGTGGGGCAGGCAAAAAATAAGGAAGTGTTGCATCAACCCTATGTTTACGTGCATAAAAGTAGTGCCCGAATTCGTGCGAGCCGAGGATTAGCAGCAATGTAATTGAATAAGGAATTCCCAGAGTCAGATCAGAAAAATTCTGTAGTGGAGATCCACCTTGAAGTGCAGCACCGGCGAAAAGTGTGGTCACGATTGTCAGTCCGAGGAGTATCAAATTGAGAGGAGGGATTACAATAACCGACTCAGGTTTTTCCGATAAAGTTATAATAACAGATTCATCATCTCCAGAAACAGTAAAATCTAAATCAAGCAAATTTAAACAAGACGTAATCTGCCCAGAGGACTTCCCTTCCAACATTCGGCCTTGAGCGATCCAATTCCGACCTTCGCCACCTATTTTTTCAGCGACAAAAAGATCGTCCAGCCTTAAAATTATTTCTCTAAATTCACTCTCAGTCATGATGTTGCAAATTTAACGGTTAATCCACAATGCAGTTCCACAACGGTTGCTCTTGACAAGGGACGCTATCATGGATAAATTTCGCTAATGAAACTGTTGATAAAATATCTTCTCATTCTACCCTTTTCGGGGCTTCTTGCCCAGTCGATTCCTCTATTTGAGACTGATTTACGCATGAGAGTGGTGGAGGATGATTTACTGTACGTTGTGGTACAAATTGAAAACAATGCCGGTAGAACTATTACTGAATTGGAAGGATACCTTACAGAGGTCGACCCTTCACTTAATATTGTGAGTGAAAGAAAAGTAGTGCATCTCCACCCCTACGAAGCACCTTTCGGTCCTAATCAGACAATCATCCGCGGACTGACCTACACTTTTGACCGCACGCTGGATTATCGCTATCGATATCATATCAGCAAGATTCGGTTCACAAATGATGAGAGAGTTTTCATGTATTCACCAACTGATGGATTAGTCAGAGTAGATTAACCTACTCCTCTCCTGTTTTATCAGCCATCGCTTTCTGCTTTTTCTTCATTACATCGTAGAGATTATCTTTCATCATCTCCAACGTCAAAGTGTTAATCCACTCTTTGCTTTTTTCTTTGTACGCTTCTAAAACGTCTATGGGCTGTTGCTGAGCCTGCATGTTAACATATATGATAGCCGACGAGATGGGAATGTACCGATTCAGACGATCACTGTAGAAATTATCCAGCGCTCTGACTATCTCTGAAGTTCGGAGATAATCTGAAAGTTCGTCACCAATGAGTGAGTCGGCTAATGCTTGATCTGCAGGCCATGTCTGAAGATAATCGTAAAGCCTTCCGTCAAGGAGACCGTTCACGTATGCAGCCTTCGCCAGATAGACAAACTCCGGATATCCAGATCCTTCAGCAGTCAACTTTACCCAGTCCCTTCCATCCCAAAAGATTTTGTTCTCCTGAGCGTGAAGAGAAGTAGTAAGAATAATGCTGACTGCGAATACTTTGATCAGCAGTCTCATTTACTTGTCACTATTAAGGTCAGCAGTCTCCATCGATTTTAGCAGACGGTTAATAAAAAATGCAAAACCGAGTGATAAAGCTATTCCTGATATTAATCCTACGATATTAATTACCATTTTATTCTCCTTTTAAATTAATTCGAACTCTAGCCTGCTTTTTGAATTCTGGCGGGAACGCCTGGGAATCGAACCCAGCAAACGGCTCTCCGCCGTCTCAACGGTGTTGAAGACCGCGGCGGGCACCAGCCACGCAATCATCCCCAATATTGGCGTGTGGTTAGTGGTAACTTATGAAAAATAAATTGTGGAGTATTAATCACTGCTCACCAATAACCAGTTATCAATCACTAAATTAGCCCCCACGCTTGGTCACCATGTAGTTGAAACCCAAATTTTTCTTTAAACTTTCACCTATTTTACGAGCTTCTTCTCTGGTTTTAAAACGAACGATCTGGACTGCTTGTAATTGCTTCCCACCTACATTAATTGGCCAAAACTCCACTACATGCCCGGCTTGTTCTAACCGTTGTTTCTGACGCAAAGCATTCACTTCTGAGCCGTAGGCACCAACCTGAATCACAAATGGTCTTGATGGTTTAGCAACGTCGTCAGCAGCATTTTCTTTAGTTAGTGATGATGCCTGCTTCACAATAGTGTGTTTTAGCTCCTCTCCCTCTTTCTCATCGTCTGATGTTTCTGGCGCTCTAATGACCAAAGGATTCCCTGATTCATAATTATAGTTGAAATCGAGAGCTGGAAATTCTTTCTGATAGGTTGCGATATAGGTGGCAATGCTATCCTTTTCTCCAATTGCTAGTAGTGAGTTAATCTGGAGGTCAATAGCTCGCTGAACACGATCAGATTTTGGGTAAACTCTCGGAATCTTTGATAATTGTGTGCTTGCTTGTGTGTAAAGTCCTCGTGCATAAAGATACTCACCTACTTTAATCATAGCATCATCTGCATATTTACTGTTAGGATGGTTTTGGATGAGTTTTTTGTAGGCCATGACTGCATCTTCAGCTTGCTCCTCTGTTTGAGCAGCCAAAAACATTACCCCTGCGTGATTCGGGAATTGTTCTAGCAGGTGATCAATTTCTAATCGGACTTCAGAGAGCTTTCCTTCTTCCAAAAGCTCAAAATATCGAGTTAAGTTTTGTGAATGAACAAAATTGGAAAACAATAAAATAATAATCGATAAAACTGTTTTCATACAAGATACCACTATAATTCAGCTCTCCTTATGGTGCCTTCTGGACTGGCCATTACTGGAAGGGATAAGCTCTACTATTTTGTCCACTTCTGCTGACAATTGATCCTGGTGAACTCTTCGTAGAGAAATTTTAAGTCGGGCCAATCGTGCGCGGATAGAACGACGGTTTCTCGCTAAAGCATCATCAACAATCCCTAACGCCCTTTCATGTTCACCTTTTGCTTGAAGAACATCCACCAGTCCTATGAGAGCATCCATGTCATTTGGGGTTTTTTCCATGATATGACGGTAAAATTCCTCTACATCACCATATCTTCCCAATTGGAATAATGCTCTCTCAAATCGTTCGAATACCTGTTTAGCTGCAGAAGGTGCCAGTTCTGCAAATTTCCTCCAATGCTCAAGTGCAGGTTCGAGATCACCAGATTTTTCATGAAGATTCCCAAGATAGAGATACGAATCAGCATACGTCTGATCAAAAGTAATCGCCTGTTTGTAATCTTCTTTTGCTCCTTCAAGATCACCTTCAGACTCTTTGGATCTGCCAATCATCATTCGATATCTTGCATGACGTCGAGCATCCATATTGCCGGAAGATTTTTCAATTGAACTAAGTAAATCATCAGCCTTTTTCCAGTCGTTTTCTTCTTCTGCGAGGCGAACTAAAAAATCTGCTGCCCAATTATTGTGTCTATCATATTCCAAAATTTTCTTTGTGCTTTCCCTAGCCAAACGAGTCTTTCCTAAAACTAGATAGTCCTTTGCCAGGCTGGTTTGAATTAAAATCTTTTGTTCTTTAGTGAGCCGTTGACGAATAGTGAGCGACCTATGTATCTTAATGGCCTGGTCAATTATATTTCTCTTCCTGAGGATGTCAGCCAATAGGACGTAAGCATTTACATTGCTGCTGTCTAATTGAATAACTTCACGTAATTTTGTTATGGCTAAATCAGTTTTCCCATCGACAAGATGTTCAAGCGCCTCTATATATAGTGTAGTGCTGTCTTTACGTTTACCAAATATTTGTGAAAGAAACCTCAATTTAAATTTTCCTCTTCTTCCTCAGTAACTTCTAAAAGACCTTCGTCAACTGCAATGTTTCGGAGAGAATTCAACTCACCGGTTAATCGACGGTTTTCAGCCTTCCCTTGCCGAGCTTCATTTTTCGCAGTTAAAATAGAAGCCGCTGCGATTCCAAAACCAACAATTATACCAATCGCAAGTGTTATAACTAACACAACTGGGATATCAACGTTATTGAATTTCATTAACATCAGATCGACATCTATCTCGCCCTTATTTTGGATTAATATGAGTACTAATCCTAAAACTACAAGAAGTCCAATAAAAACCTTAAGCAATCGCATCAGCATTCTCCCGATTTTTCACTCGTTCACCAAAGAGAGTAATTCCTTTGGTTTTATTGATGGTCACCTCAATAATTTCTCCAACTTTAGCATCGTCTTTTGAAAAAACAACCCACTTATTGTTGTCCGTCCTGCCTGCCCACTTTTCTGAAGACTTCTTACTCTCCCTCTCCACTAGCACATCAACAGTCTTCCCCACTTCCAGAGAATTCCGGAAAAGAGTGTGACGCTTTTGTGTAGCAAGCAATTTATTCAATCGAGCCTGTTTTTCCTCTTCAGGGACGACAGCTTCATATCCGTAAGCCTTCGTTCCGGGACGGGGTGAATATTTGAATGTGAAAGCCGAATCGAATTTTACCTCCTCCATTACCGCAAGAGTCTCTTCAAAATCCGTTTGAGTCTCTCCCGGAAAACCTACAATAATGTCAGTCGTCAAGCCACAGCCAGGTAAAATATTACGAATACGACCTACAAGTGCAAGAAATTCATCTCGGGAATATGTACGATTCATCCGTTTCAATATTCTGTCAGAACCTGCCTGAAGAGGTAGATGAATGGATTTACATAGATTGGCGTGATCACGCATGACAAGAAGCATTTGATCGTCCACATCCTGGGGATGAGGTGAGATAAACCTCACTCGCTTTACTCCCGGTACGGCTGCTACATCATCCAATAAATCGGGAAATCTTTTAGTATTGTGTGTATAGGAATTCACATTCTGACCCAAAAGTGTCACTTCAGGAAACCCTTTTTCAACTGCTCGCTTCACTTCCTCTATCACACTTGCTATCGAACGACTTCGTTCTCTTCCACGGGTAAAAGGAACAATACAAAATGTGCAGAATTTATCGCACCCTCTCATAATAGATACCCATGCGTTAACACCATTTGATCTTGATGGAAAAAGTTTATCGTAAACTTCAAACTTTGAAAGTTTGGTGTCAACTATTGATTGACTGCTTTGTTTATGCCTGTTGAGAATTTCCGGTAGACGACGGTAAGAATCCGGGCCAAGAACAAAATCAACATAAGGTTTATTTTCCAAAATATCTTCCTTAACATGCTGAGCCATACACCCCATCAGTCCCAACAAGAGATCAGGATTTTTCTTCTTTAAATTCTTTAGGATACCTAATCTGGAATGAACCTTATCTTCCGCATGTTCCCTAATTGCGCAGGTGTTAATTAGAATGGCATGAGCATCGTCTAATTGTTTGGCACGAGAATAGCCTTCCCGTTCCATAATACCGGCGATCACTTCTGAATCTGCCACATTCATTTGGCATCCGTAAGTCTCTATAAAATACTGCTTCATAAATAGGAAGTTACTCCCACCTTCGAGAACTGTCAAGCTGGTAATGTGAGTATTTAGTTTAGGTGAATGGGTAACAAAAAATGAAAATCTACTTGATGGGCCCCGTAAAAAAGTAGTTTTGAGGATCCTGAGGGGTGCCGTAGTGGTGGACTTCATAGTGCAAATGTGGTCCGGTAGCACGGCCGGTTGAACCAACTTCTCCTATAGTATCTCCCCTCATAACCTTTTTTCCGGATTTTACATAAATCTTGTTCATGTGGGCGTAGAGAGATTGATAACCGTGACCATGGTTAATTTTGATAGTTTTACCGTAACTGCCATTATATGATGCGAATACAACTTTACCATCGGCAGATGCATAAATCGGTACGCCACGGTTTGCTGATACATCCAATCCATGATGAAAAACTCTTTCATTTGTGAAAGGATCTGAGCGGTAGCCGTATCCTGTGTTGAGATACCCACCTTCTATTGGACGAATTGATGGAATTGATGAAATCTTTTCTGTGTTTTCACGAACAGCATCATAAATCGTGGCAAAGCTTTTGCGTTCAAAGCGAATCTTTCTAGCCAAATCATCCAGATCTATCTCTAATATAGAAAGTTTTGATTCCAGATTAGGAAGTAGATCATCTAATGAACTCGAACCGTCAACAGTCCTTCCGCCTACACCTAACTTCCTCACATCAATGTCCACTTCGGGAAGATTTGCATAGGTCCGAAGCGCCTTATCCTTCTCTTCAATATCTAGAATATCATCAGTTATCTTATCAAGCCTGTTTTCCAATTTAGAAACTGAAGTAGTTAACGACTGATTTTTTATTCGATATTCCTCTAATCTTGACTTATATAAAACATCTGTAAGAAAATCAGCACTGAAAAAAAGAAGTGCTGAACAAAGTATAATTACCAAAACAGAAATAGTTGCAAAAGAGTTACGGGTGAGAGACCATTGATGCACGTCCCCGTCGCTGTCACTCATCACGACAAAGCGAACCGCTTGGGATTGTTTGTTCTTTCGAAATGGCAGTTTCATATTAATATCTTATGATTAGATTTCGGGGAAATTAAAGAGTTTAGATAATAATATCCAATAGTAAATCATCCGAGATAGGTCCTAAGCAGATGAGCCCGTGTGTTGTGTCTAAGCCGGTGGATTGCCCGCTCTTTAAGCTGTCTGACCCGCTCTCTGGTTAGGCTCATTGATTCTCCAATTTCCTCTAAAGTCCAAGGTCGGTCAAGACCGAGACCATAGTAATATCGGATAATATGTGCTTCCCGTTCTGGGATAGTTTCCAAGACCCTTTCAATCTCAGACTGCAGTGAGAATGCCATAATCTGTGCTTCGGGACGATTATCATCTGAAGTTATTAAATCTCTCAAGGCAGTCCTATCATCCTCACTTACAGGTTGATCAGTTGATACAGTTTGTACTCCATGGCGAAAGAGATTCTCTGCCTCCTCTTCGGTAATTTCCATTACTTCAGCTAATTCTTTCAACGTAGGTTCACGCTCGAATGTTTGTTCGAGTAAATCGGACTGTTTTTTCATTTTGGAAATAGTGCCGGCTACATTTGACGGTAATCGAATCATGCGGCCTTTTTCCGAAATAAATTGCAAAATAGATTGACGAACCCACCAGACTGCATAAGAAATAAATTTAAAACCCCGGGTTTCGTCAAATCGATGAGCCGCCTTAATAAGACCAATGTTCCCTTCGTTGATGAGGTCCTCCAAAGCTATCTTCGGAACACGATATTTGTTAGCAACCGTGATCACAAACTTCAGATTGGCATTGATAAGCTGAGTGAGAGCGTCTTGATCACCTTCCCGAACTTTCTTAGTCAACTCCACCTCTTTTTCGGGAGAGAGGGGTTCGGTTTTGTCGATTTCGGAAAAGTAAAGCTCTAGCGCTTTGCTCAGATTATCACTTGAATGTGGCGACAAATCAGTTTCTCGGGGTCAGTTTATTAATTACTACGCGGATTCTTCAGAGGTTTGGGTATGAGAATGGACAGACTCACCGATTTCAGGCTTGATTGATCTGGCGGTTTCCTCAAACTTTTGTCTAATTTTTTTAATCTCTCTCTCTTTTTCGGAAATCTTTATTTTTAATAATTTCGCTTTCTCAACTGTGGAGTAGTATTTCTCATTCCCAGTAAAGTTACTGATGTTTTCGTCATCAGTCGCACTAAAGACATATTCTCCCAATGATTGGAGAGTTTTATCCAATTCTCTTTGAAGCTGATGCATCTGCAGTTTGACCCTGCCGATTTTTGTCATCTCTTCGGTCTTACTCGCGGCTACTTTACCCAACTCCTCAGCTTTCACAGCTGCGGCACTCCCCCATACCTTCAAGTTCTTTTTTAAATCATCCCAGATATTTGACATTATTTCTCCTTAAATAGTGTTCGCAATTTATCTTTCAAGTTGTGCAGTGTCAAGGTTGTTTCGCTCAATCTTTCAATAACCAATTGGCAGCATAAAAAAGGGCTGATCCTATAGCTAAAGCCTCTATCTCCAAAATCAGATCTCGATTTTGAATTCCAAAATAAAGCCCTGACAGCACCATGAGCATAGCCATCACCTGAAGCGATCTGCAAAGTATGTAACGCACGATAAAACTGCCCTGCTGTGTTAAAGTTCCTTAAACAATTAGATTATCTATAACAAGTTCATTAAAGGTAACCGGTAATTTACATTTGAGTATTGAACCTTGTGAGAAAAAAAGAGGCGCCTGATAACAGACGCCTCTCTTTGCAACATTAAAACCTGATATACTCTACTTTCTCAACGCGGTGTTCTCGTAATAGATTTCATCAGAGTGGACAGGATCAAAATAGCTGTTATACTCATCAAACCATCTTTCACGCTGGTTTTCACGTGGCCAATATTCATTTGTCAGCTTTCCACTCACCTCAGAAGCTTCCTGAATATGACCCCATTCTGCATATTCATAAATAACAATAAAGTCAGAACTGTTGCTGCCCCACACATGACGTAAAATACGGTTACCGACAATTAAATCATTCTTCAACGTTACATTCTCGTGGTACTCTGTAAGCATCTCTTTGAACCTATCCCAACTGCCGCCCTCTGGCATTTTTATATGGTATGTTACTACGGCAACAAAACTCATTTGGCTGTCATCAGTTGCCTCATCTTGTGCATCTTGTGCAAAAAGCGCACCACTTGCTACAAGACAAAACAGTACAATTAAAGATGCAGTTTTATTCATGATTCCCTCCTCTAAAATCCGCATTCTACAAACCTAAATATTATAAGCCTATAGAACCGAATAATATGTATGATTTGATTGAGATACTGTGTTAGTTAATAGAAATATAGATATGTTCAATCATGAAAAAAAATATTTTTTCCTAAGAGTACTACTTGAGAAGAACGAGCTTTCTTGTAATCTGCCGGTTATCGGTAGTCAGACGGTAGAAATAGACTCCGCTCGCCATATTGGACGCATCCCAAAACACTTCATACTCACCGGGCTGAAGCTGCCCGTCAACAAGTGTCGCCACTAGCCGTCCCATGTTATCATACACCCGTAAAGACGCATTGTGATATGTTTCTACCGAAAACCGGATGGTGGTTACAGGATTGAACGGATTCGGGTAATTCTGATACAGAGCAAAATCTGACGGAAGGTTAGCATCACCAGAAACTGAACCTCCGGCGGTAACTGTGAAAACACCATCAGTACCAACACCTTCCACATCGGGATTTCCCAAAAAGTCGATTATCAGGATATTGGTAATCGCCAAGGCCACCTCTCCCGCATCAGCGTCCGGAGAGACGAGCATGTTGAACTCAACCATGAGCGAAGTGTCAGGATCGAGTGGATTCGGCCAGTTTACTGTGGTAAAAAGAACAGAATTATTCACTTCGTAGACGTCATATTCCCAGCCGTCAATCCGCTCTCCCAGTGTCACCTCACCGGTCCAAGCGTCATCTCCATTAGTATCATCAAAGCTCTCCCCTTCATCCCACTGACCGTTTTCGTTAGAATCGGTGAAAGGTTCGGCATAGAGCGAAAGAAAATTGGGATCATTAGACAACCGGAATCCGACAAATCCGATAGGTACACTGGAGGCGAACTCTAAAGGTAGTGCCACCACCTCACCGGCAGCACCGCTCATCTCTCCGGCAGAGAGTACCTGCGGTACCGACTGGATCTGGAAAATGCCGTCTTCTGTGGTGACGATAACCTCTTCGCCAGAGGTGTTGAAGGCATCAGCATCCGCCGTTTGGATCTGCACTGTCATTTCGGCGCCGCTGTAGCAGAAATACTCGATCTCGAAGATAGAACCCGTCCCAGCTGAAATAGTCCCGTCGGTGAGCTCTACATAGGCATTGCCATCCTCGCCCTCTTGGAACGTGAAGTTCATGTTGGACGAGCGAGCAGTTAAATTGACTCCTGTGATAATAAGGCGGTCAGGAGAATCGTGGAGGATACAGGAAAACTGGCCGATATCAAATTCATTAGCGAGAGCTACAGAGATAGTTCCAGTATCCCACACAGATCCTGAACCGTAGGAAAGCTGAGAGTTGACGATTACGTCCGACCCCACACCTACGTCCACGTAAACCATGGTGTCAATCAAGACAACGTTACTCACGGAAATCAGAGATGGTACGATGTAGTAACTGTGGGAATTGGGTACCGAGTCGTCATCGAAAGTGTGGTTCCCTGTGGAGCCGGGAAATGGATCTCCGGCATCTCCTCGCCCATAACCTAACTCAAGATGGTACTGTCCATCCGCTTGCTCCAGTCCTACTCCGTAGTGAGGCTCGTCTAAGTTAGGACCCCAGCCGTTGAGCTTCTCTTCATCCATGTGCCAAATGAGGAGTCCCTCACGAAACATGTTTACGTCAAAACCTCGCTTCTGGCGATTTTCCAACATGAAGTATTCAGAATCGTCCGTTGAGTGGTTGATCTGGTAAACAACCGGGTACGTCTCCACAGGAAGAAGTTCGATTGTAACCGTATCGTTCTCGATGATAACCGGTGTCACCCATCCCATTTGAGTTTTTCCCCACGGACACATGTGAGCAGGATACCAAGGCGATCCGCCGTCGGTTCCCCATGATCCGCCGGACATCAGTCCCCAGTTACCGATACCAGAAGAACTGTAGTCTGGGTCGTAGAGATCAGGCAGTCCCAGGGCGTGTCCGAATTCATGAGCAATAACGCCAATATAAACCTGCGTATTGTACTGGATCTCAGGATTGATGGTATAGCTGTCAATCCAAACACCATCGTACTGCACAGCAAGATTGGCTGCTGAAAGAGACCATTTATGAGACCAAATGTTGGACTGATCACCCTCCTCAGCTCCCGGTCCGGCGTGTACAACATTTAGGGCATCCACCCAACCGTCGCCGTCGTTGTCTAACTGAGAGAAATCCATTCCTGCCGCCTCAGCTTCATCCACAGCTTTTCGTACGAGCTCAGGAGCATGGTTTGTACTTTGATTAGCACCGTAATAGTCGTGATCATTTTCCGCCATGTACCAGCCATCAACAGTTGTCACCGGGTGAAACTGATCGTAAGAAATCTCTTCGTAAAAATCACGAAAGCTGCCTGTGCCGTTCCAGCCTGAGCTGTTCATCAAGTCGTCAAAATTTTGCTCGGAGTACTGAGCTGGATAGTCTGGATATTCGATTAAAAGCAGCGGGAGTTTGTATTCATCCCGTATCGATCTAAATTGAGGAATTGGAGAATTGTCCTCAGGCCGTTTAAGTTGAGGATGAAGATGTTTAGGAATACCTGCTGACTTTGGATCAAACCGAGCATTACCGGGGATAAGCTGACCACCTTGAATAGCTACGGCATACACCCATTCACCGCCATCGTTCTGAACAAGAGTGTAACCTTCCGGAGACTCAAACCAGTGATTCCACTCATCACCTTTAAGGTTTGCTTCTATTTCCAAGCCGCTGGGCTGGACCAGCTTCACCGGCTGCTGAACGGCGCTCACCGCTAATAGAAATTGAACCGTAAATAAAATTGTAATTAGTTTTCTCATAGTGGAAGTTTACACATTATAAGGGAACATCACATGATTCAAATCACTAAAATACAATTCCCCGACACTTACGAAGTACCGGGGAATTTATTATAACTTGAGGTTATGTTTATAGCTTAACGTACAGACTTATACGGAAACCCCCACATGGCTGCATTGTAGCTGCCTTCGCTGCTGAAGAGGGTCTCAAAATCAATCACATCCAGGAAAAGTTTGAACACGCGACGATCATGACCCCAGCCCGGAGGATGCATCCGCCAAACCCGCGTAAACTCATTATCGTTCGCCTCATCGTCCCCACCATTCTCACCGTCATCGAACAGTCTGCGGCGCTGGTGCAGATGACCAAAATCAGACCGCCTTCCCCGACCGATGCGCAAATGCGCTCCTTCACCAGACTCCCATTCGTACTCTGGTCCTGTGTTAGTTACGTACAGCAATACTGTAACACTGTCCCAGGCAGTAAATTGCGGCATTTCCTGGGGATCAATAAAAAGATCAGTGATGCCATCACTTTCCAGATTGAACAGAATAGTTCCGTCCGCTCCTACAAACTTTACTGAATCAATGGCTACCTTATCGCCTCCGCTGCTCACCAATGGGGTTAACCCGGCCAACTGCCAATTGCGCCTCTGATCACTCGATTCATCAATTCGTTCGAACTTCACTTTCCTCAATGCAGTGATGTCAAACGATTTAGAAAAAGAGTCGACTAGAGCACCGGTAGTATCGAAAATAACTGTGATGAAATCACCACTAACGGCATGATCAATTGTGGAGATTACCAACGTATCGCCAAAAAATTCGTGAAAGATGGTCCTACTATGGGAAGTTACCCGTCGTCCAAAACGGAATCTGAGTGAGTCCGACGGATAATAGTCATCCATGGTCCGCATGAGACCATCATCGGAAATATCTCCAAACTCCTCGTCTAAGGCTCCGCCATCGTCAAACTCGTCCATGCCCAGATTATCACTTTCTAAGATTATCTGTTCCAGAGCAGCTTCGATGGCTTCCTGGTTTGAAAGTTCAGTATTCTCACAACCTGCCATAATAAGAGTGAATACCAAAAATAGTATTAAGTCTTTACGTAATATGAATTTCATTATCTCTCCTTTATTTAGTGAAGTTGATGTTAAATGTTGATTCATTAATTTTTGTTAATGAAAAATCCAGAGCATAAAGCCGGACGCCCGCGTCTCTCAAAGTCTTGGCTTCATTTAAGGGAATCGATTCATCAATGATCATATGAAGCCACCCCTTCGTGGTCTTTCCCATCGAACGAATATTTTCCGCCGAAAAGCCGCGACACCGGACGTAATCAATCTGCATATCGAGGAGTGAAGCAGCTTCCTCAATGCTGTCCATATCCACGATGATTTTAATCAGCTTCCTGATATCCCCGGCTTCCTCGATGGCCTTCTCTGCCGCTTCTTTGGCGCTCCCCACCCAGCGACCGTGCTCTAGAGTTATGTGAATAATTTCATCGAGACGAGATCCAAATAGAGCTGCGCCTGACTGCTCCAGAACATACTTTATAATCTTATCTGTTGAGTTATCTAGATCCAACCGATGAGTAGCATCAATCCGAGCTGGCTGAAGTTGTTCTTGAGCATCTCCAACCTTCGCCATAACAGCCACGGCCAAATCCATGAGTGGAGCAGCCACTTGCCACGCTGTAAGAATTGCCCTCCCGTTTCCTTCTAGCTGAACAACTTTTTCACCAGATTGAATAAGGTCGCCTTCGTAAAACTTCCGGATGAGAATGGATTCGTCAGCACACTTGACTGCCTCTTCCAGAAAATCGAAGACGAAAGAAGGGGTGCCTAGATTGGTTGAAACTTCCGCAACCGTGTGGCGTGGATACGGAAACATAATTTCGGTAGTAATATCGCCGTTACCGACGACTGAATCGTAGATGTTTCCAACCTGTTCCAGGGCTTGTTTCTTTAGATTCATTACAGTCAGGCTGAGATATTAGAATCCACCTCGGCCGCGTCCTCTTGGACGTTTTTGATCACGATCACGACGACGATCTTTTCCTTTTTCTTTGCCGTGCTCTCGGATGCCTTTCTTTAACTCCTTCTTGAACTTCCGTTCAAAAACAACGTAGCGGGCTTGCTGTTCTGGAGTGAGAATTTTTCCAGTTTCCTTGAAAAACTCATACTTCATGTCGATTTTTTTCTTCTCAAAATCATTAGCTTGCTTTACCAGTGAATTTAGCTTTTTATCGTCAACTTCTTCCTCTTTTGAAAGCTCACCGATTTGCTTCATTACTTCGCGCTGCTGCTTAGACACACCCTCCATATCCGACATCAAAGCTCGATATTTGGGGAAGAATTTTTCAGCTTGTTCCTCTGTCAAGTTAATTTCATCCGTCAGCTTCCACATTTTCATCATTTCCAAACGGTCTCTATCGGGCTTGTCAGGCATTTGAGCCAGAACAAATCCCGTCATAAGCAACAGTATGGCTAGTTTCTTCATGATTGTTCCTCCGTTGTTAGTTCGTATTCCAAATTGATGATGTCTGCATCATCTAGTTCTTTCAGTAATTCCCAATCGGACCCAAAAACGTCTGCCTCATCCAGAAGATATTCTGCTGAAAGATAAACAAGATCTTCATCGAATTTGAGGTCGAATTGCTCAAGTTCATCATCGTCAATTTCTGCGATCAAGAATGATTCTCCACTAATAAAGAATGGGATCTCTTCCAAACGATCTGCATTCTGGTATACGCCAAAGCTGACGGCAAATAAAATGACCGCCGCCATAACGCCTGAGATCAGCGACTGGCGCTTCTGTTCCCGCTTGTGAATGGTTCCGTGCAGGCGTTTTACAAAATTGTCTGCATCAGGAACAGCAATGTGTCGACCAGAAAAAGAAATCAGTTTGTCTTCAAATGATGTCATTCTTTTTCGAGTTCTTTCCTCAGATTACTCACTGCGTGATGAAAATTCACTTTCGCGCTGTTTTCAGTAATATCCATAATTTTTGCCACTTCACGGAACGGCAGTTGTTGAAATGTCCTCAACATGACGACCGTCCGCTGTTTCTTGGGAAGCTTTTTGATAGCCGGCCAGAGCCCGGCATGCGTCCAGACGTCGTCCGGCTCTTCTCCCGCTGGGTGGCGTTCAACTTCTGCGTCACTGACGAAAATCTTTCGGAATTTTTCCTTCCGGAAGTGGCTATTGGCCACATTAACGGAAATCCGATAGAGCCATGTGGAAAACGCCGATTCATTTCTGAAACGTGTGAGTCCGCGATAGACACGGAGATAGGTTTCCTGGCAAAGGTCGTCAGCCAACATTTCGTCCCCTGCCATCCGCATATAAAGGCTGAATGTTTCTGCATAATGTCTTTTGACCAGTTCGTCAAATGCACTTTTTACTCCATTTTGAAATCTTTCTACCAGTTCTCGATCTTTCATGGATCATTCTGCCTCTTTAGATACACAATTACGCAAGAGGTTAAATCATTTATAATAATTCCCAAATATTTTTCGCACTTTTAATAGGTCTAATCATTTCATTCCGTTCTTTCTAACATGTGATTTTACTAACTTTAAGTGTGACTTTCTCACCAAATCTACAACAGTGTAAAGCCATTGAGCATCCACCTGCGCCGCTCATGCTCATAGCCGGAGCGGGGACAGGAAAAACCTCCACTCTGCTACAGCGAATCTGTCACCACACAAAAACCGGCAGCATGAATCCCGAGAATATTGTACTCCTGACCTTCACCGAAAAAGCGACTGCCGAGGCGCAGGATAAAATCCGCGGATTGCTAAAATCTGATGCTGACGGCATTACTGTAAGTACATTCCACGGATTTTGCCATTCGCTGGTAAGGCAGCACAGTCCGGAGAAAATGGCCGATTGGGTTCTCTGGCAGGATAGCGACGTCATTCACTTTTTCCTGAACCATTTTAACGATTTAGACGATCTCAGTTCCCGGACTTTCAGGGCAGATCCCATCGGTTCCATTGGGCAAGCGATCATTCCATTTTTTTCGAGAATGAAAGATGAGCTCATAAGTCCAAAAGAACTGAAGAAACTGATAAAACCTGAACTTTGGACTGAAGAGTGGATTACGAAAAATTATCCTCTGCTGCATAAAAACAGTGAACCGGAGGATGCGGCAAATCAGTTGCGGGATTTAGCCTATATCTACGAGTGGTTTCAGAAAGCAAAAGCGGAAGAAAAAGCGCTGGACTTCGGTGACATGCTGCTTCATTGCCATTCGTTACTCCAAGATAATCCAGATGTTTTGGAAACCGTTCAAGAAAAATTCAGACACATCTTTATAGACGAATATCAAGACAACAATTACGCACTCAATAAGATCGTGAACCTCATAGCCAATAAGCACGCAAGTATCACTGCTGTGGGTGATGAAGATCAGTGCATCTACAGCTTTCGCGGAGCAAACTACTATAATATCCAGGATTTCGAAAATCGCTACAGCTCACATCCCGACTTCGAGATCGTGACGCTGGTGGAAAATTACCGCTCTACGCAGGAAATCCTCAGTCTGGCAAACGCGTCCATCGCCCATAACAGCGATCGGAACGAAAAAGTACTGACTACGCCCGAGACTAATCCGAAGCACGGCTCTCCTCCCATCTGGACAATCGCTGAGAGAACAGGGACTAAGGAAGCCGTACCCGAGCTGATTCAACAGTTGACTGAGAGAGGGCGGGCCTATCATGGCGACATTGCCGTCATCTGCCGGAATTGGGGCAATGTGAAAGAGATTGCTGATGTTCTGCTGGCTCAGGGAATTCCGGTTGACCTCCATGTGGAGAAATTCTTCAGAGTTCCTATGGTGAAAAATGTGCTGGCTTGGACTCATTTTATATTGAACGACTATAACTCACAGCAATCTCTGTTTCGGATTTTATCCCAAGCTATGGGAGACAGTTGGACGGAAAAGTTTTTCCGGACGACTCGCCATACGATTATTGAAGAGAAAGTGACTCGCTTGGCGGAGATTACAGCTGAAAAGAAAACCGATTCCGGCATTTCTGAGCAAATTACCCAAATTCTCGATTCCCGCACATTTCTGCTAAAGGAATTGGGTAAAAAACTGCCCGCCGGAGAAATGGTTTGGGCAATTTTGAAGGTGCTAAAGCAGACCGAGCTCATGACGACTATGCGGCGTAATTATCGCTATCGTGAACGGCTCAATCTGGCAAATATGGGAGAACTGCTCAACATGGCTGAGCAATTCGCAAATGCCCGTTCTAAAGAAGAAGGCTCGCTGTCTGACTGGCTCTCTTTCATGGATGCCATGAGAATTGCAGGAGACCTTGATGCAGCTCAGCCGGAGCTGCCGAAGAAGAATGTGGCCGTTCAGCTCATGACAGCTCACCAGAGCAAGGGGCTCCAGTTCCCCATCGTAATCCTCCCGTTCATCCGCCAGAATACATTCCCCATGAGTCTGAAAAAACACACCCTTATTGACCGCCTACCAGTGGAATGGATGAAGTGGGGACAGAGTGTCGAAAATGTACGCGAATCCCACTTCCAGGAGGAACGGCGAGTCTTCTACGTAGCATGTACACGGGCAGAAAACCGGCTCTACATTTTTGGTCCAGCAAAATCTCAATCTGATTTCACAAAAGAACTCGAAAATTTGGAACCCACAGTAATGGAGAAAAGAATCATGACGACAGACAACAACGAAAAAGACGAAAGTATATCCGAAACTCAACAGCGGTTGATGGCTGAGCTGAATCGGGAAATAACAGCGAGCCAATACGGCAATGCCCGGGACATTCTGGCCAGGATGGAAACAGCAGAATCAGCCGACACTCCGACTGTCGGCGAAAGCGACGACACTTTTGATACATCCCGAGATCTGCTCACCCTCTCGGCGACGAGCATAAAGGACTATCAGGATTGCCCGTACAAGTATCGCTTAAAACACCGTGACGGCGTGCCGGAACAGAAATCGAAAGCGACCATGGAATTCGGGAATATCATGCACGTTACACTACGGGATTTTCACTCTCTTCCGATGGAAGAGCAGACAGTGGAGAAACTGACGGAACTGTTCCAGTCCCACTGGCGAGAGGACTCCTTCGAATATCGCCAGCGTGCGGAGGAATTCTTCCTTCAGGGAGAGGAACAGCTGGGTGGATATTTCCGCCATTTTAGTGATAATCCGCCTGTTGTGGCCGGGTGCGAAAAGCGGTTCACTTTCGACCTTGATCATCTGGCTGTCCGCATCAAAGGTCAGATTGACCGGCTGGATCAGGACGGTGATAAATTAAACGTAGTGGATTACAAGACCGGCAAGAGCAGAGAAGAGGCGAAAAAGAACCTTCAGATGGCACTTTACTCTGAAGCACTGAGGAGAGACGCCGTTGACGATCTGTCCGGTAAACCGGGAGAAACGGTGCTCCACTACCTCCGCTACCCTGAAGAACCCCTCTCCTCGCACACGTTCAGCAGTGAAGAATTGGAGACGTACCTTGAGAAAATTTCGGATGTGGTAGGCGGCATTCGAAAACAACAATTCGAGCCGAAACCGAACGCTTACGGCGTCTGCAAGTGGTGCGATTTTAAGGAATTTCTCTGCCCGTCGTGGGAAGAGGAGGATTAATTGACTATTGACAATTTACTATTTAAAATTGTCGAGAAGCGTCATTCAAGGTCTAAATTAATAAAACTCCAAAACCCTCTGCTTAAACTCCGCCTCACTCACCTTCTCCAACTCACCTGAAGGAATCTCCACCATCTGTCCCCACCGCTTGTGCCTGACCGTATCTCGCTCAGGGAAGCCGTTGGCAGAAGCATCGTAGATCAAGAACTGACCATCCGAGGCAAAGACCAGCCACCACATGACTGAATCCGATTTCCGCAGCACATCGGCATGAATCTCAGCGAACGAAAGGTACTGACCATAACCCACAAGTCCCCCGTTGTCACTTAAGAATGACTTTTCTTCGAATAGCGCCATCCGATCATTCTTCACCGCTAGATAGTCAATATCAGTCAGACTGAATCCGCCGCCCATTTTATCTCTGAAGAAACGGCTGAAAGGGGACGCCAGCTTGCTCCCTTTACCCTTTCCGGCCTCCATTTGGCAGCCCGTTTTCCGGATGATTCTCTCCACCAGTTCGTCTTCAGTCACCTCTTCGTATGGCGTCTCCTCCCATTCCAGAAGTACTTTACCGTCATCCAGATGGATAAGCCAGTGGGGAACTGAGCTTTTCAAGAACGGTTGCAGCAAATTCAGATCAACCTGGAAGAACTCGTCTCTACTCAGGCATTCTTTGATCAGCAGATAACGGCTAGCGGGATCAGAATTGATTCTCGCCACGGCGGTGACTAACCAAAGATCGCTAAATAGAGTTATATCAGGGATATCTTCAAGGAGTGGTTTAAGGAGTGACGGGCGACTGCCGAATACTTCACTTTTGACCATATCGGCCCTACTATGAGATAGTTTTTGTCAGCTGGGATAAATCTACCAACTCACGCTTTTCATTCCCAAAAATGTCTGTGAAACTGATGAGGATATCCGACTGGGAATCAACCTCCGGAAACGGCAGCTTATAATCGTGATCTTGTAGCGATTTGCTTTCCCAGGTAAACTGAGGACGAAATATAGAACCATCGAAAGAGGGGTCCACTGTAATAAACGCCAATGCATTTAAGCCGGATTTCTTCTTGCCGAGCGGTTTCTTCGTAATCGCATTTGTCTCGAAGTTGTTTATCCGGCAGATGACATCCTCATCATTCAACTGCCAGTCACAATTTACCGTTGGGGGCATAACCAGATCGAATGCGATGGAATGTACCAGCCGGTTGCGATCAGGCATCTTGCCTCCGGAAAACGGTCCCGCCGGATCCGCCAGTGCCGACATGATGGATTCCGGCACTTTCAAAAGCTGAGCTTCACAACTGTCAAAAAGATAACTGTCAGCTAACCATTCTGAAAAACGTGTGGGGACAATTATATACACCAAATCTGATTTAACTTCACTTGCGAGTTTCTTTGCAACTTGGCGATTCAGTTGATTGATCTCCTGCCGCCAATCGAAATAAATAACCGGATTGTCACGAAGCTTTGAATCATCCACACCGAAAAGTGTTTTGGTCGCTCGGCAGTACAGTTCCCAATCGGGCTCGGAATGCTCCTCCGTAAAAGCGTGATAGACGGCAAACGGTGCCGGTTCCAGGTGCTTTCCTCGATTACCAATCTTTTCCTTCAGGTGAAGCATCCGATGTGTGGTGACAAAAAGCGAAGTTTTGGAGGAGTCCAACATGACCCATCTTCTGCCCAGTTTTTCTGCTACAGCTGCTGTCGTTCCTGAACCGGAGAAGGCATCCAGCACCAAATCCCCGGGATTGGATGAAGCTGAGATAACCCTTTCCAGAAGCTGCTCGGAATTTTCAGTAGGATAGCCCCACTTGAATGTGTAACCCGGGATATCTGTCCAATTGGAATCGACTCGCTCCTCTTTCGCCGTCTGATACTCAGGAATGCCGGTTTTTGGATTCATACGAATGCGGCCTTCTTCTCGGTAACGCTCCATCCGCTCCTGTGAAAACGTCCAGTGGCGACCGTCCGGCGGTATGATAATCTTCCCATCGTAAACTCGCCCGCGTGACCGGATCGTGCCTCGACGCTCTTCCAACTGATCGTCGTTGTAGTTCTTCAACTGTTTTTTATCAACCGGCGACCACCGGATTCCGGGTGAATGCATGGCAATCCATTTTTGCTGTTTTCTCGGTTTTTGAGCGCCGTGGAAAATGTAATCTCCACTCCTCGTGTAGAAAAACAGAGTATCTGTCGCCGTGTTGAAGCGGCTGATGCCGTCGAACACTTTTTTCGTCCGGTTGATTATAATCTCGTTCCGAAACCCTTTAGAGCCGAAAATTTCGTCCAGCAAAATCCGCATGTGGTGACCGAAATGGTAATCCGTCCGCATGTAGAAACTGCCGTCATCTGAAAGAAGCTCACGGAGCAAAATCACTCGTCTCCGGAGCCATTCCAGATAATCGGCGCCAGTCCGCTTGGCAGAATAAGCGTGGGAATGATTCCGACCATAGGCGTCACCCGTTCCAAAAGGAGGATCAATGTAAATCAGCCGGACACCGGAAGAACCATCATCGTTTTTCAGCTTTCCTTGCTCTTTCTCATCTATGAGAGTTCGAAGAGCGGACAGGTTATCACCAAAGATTATCTGGTTTTGCCACGCTGATTCACCAAAGCTAGTGACTTTATGCAGAGAAACCCGGGGAGTCTCTTCAAGGACTTGTTCGGGAGATGCTTTGTCGGGATAGGTTAGTTCAAACGGCATAACTTATAATTGTAAATATAATATTAATAAATGATCAATCTTCCTCTTCGTCACTATTCTCTTCTGTCAACAGTTTACCTTCTCCAGTCCCTAAACTGATTTCATTGATCTTGTTGACCGGTTTCTCGAGTTGTCGGGTCCGGGTGGTTTCCAAATCCTCATAGTGTTTTTGCACAGTATTCAGCGATTTCCCCAGAGCATCAACCTTCCCGGAAAACTTCTGCCACTGCTCGGTAAAATCGTGTACCAGCTTCTGGATCTCCATAGCCTGAGATTCCATATGAAAGCTCTGCACAGACTGGCGCACCATTGCCAAGACAGCAAATAGTGTGATAGGAGAACAGAGCAACACCTGATTATCCATGGCGAACTCTACCAGATTTTCCTCACCCTTCTTTGGCTTATTCAGGAAAGCGTAAATCCCTTCATTCGGAATAAACATGAGCACAAAATCGAGCGTGTCATCTGCAGTATCGATATAATCTCTTTTGGTCAGCGCCTTGACATGACCTTTCACATCTTTCAGGAATGCTTTTCTCTCTGCGATCTGTACTTGTTCGTCTTCCGCCGAAAAGAGTGCCGCATAGTGATCCCAAGGAAATTTCACATCCATATTCACCCGTTTTCCATGCGGGAGCAGAAATGTAAAATCGGGCTTCCCCTCTTTGCTTCCTGACTGAGTCTCGTAACTAATCCCCTCTTTCAATCCGAGGTAGCCGAGAATGTCTTCTACCATCCGCTCGCCCCATTGTCCGCGTGCCTGCGAACTGGAGAGAATCTGACGCAGTTTTAAAGTTGTGTCAGACAGTTCGGTAATCCCTCTTTGCGACGATTCCATCTGCCCTTTCAGCTCGGTAGTTTGTGTTGTCAGCCCCTTCAATTGAGTTTTCATCTCCTTCAAGGTAGCGTCTATGAGCTTTTTCTTCTCCTCCAGCGTGCCGGCTCCTTTTTCCATTTGACCTTTGAGTGTTTCATTTGCAAGCTTCAGAAACTGGTCGGTACTCTGACGAAGAGCTTCTGCAGAGAGAGCGGCGAACGCATCTTTCATGCTTTCGGTATTGGTAGATGAATCCTCCTGTTGGCGATTTACAATATAGTAAACAGCAGCTCCACCCAAGGCGATACCGATAACAAGTAGAATTATAGAGGTGAAATCCATAGCTTCAAAATAACCTGAATAATTCAAGATAACAATTCCAGAAGGAAAAAATGAGCATAAAAAAGATGATTCTGCTTTCGGAATAAAATTGTAACGGTTACATTCTCACCCATGTTGCCGAGACTCCAACTGTTTCAGAATGAATGGGTGACTTTTGCTGCTTTTTTCGGGTTGATTATCATCCTGATTGGACTCAGCGAACTCTTTCGTTCACGATTTCATTGGACTACGGAATCAAGCAGAAAATTTGTTCATATTCTCGTCGGTATCTGTCTTCTCTTCAGCCTTTTTCTTTTTAAATCCAATACTCAACCTATTATTCTTGCAATTATTTTCATATTCATCAATGGTGCAGCACTCAAGATGGAACGCTTCGCCGCCATGCACGCAACTCGTCGGAAATCCTTCGGTACGGTCTATTTTCCAGTCGCGTATCTGATTCTGGTCTTGGGATGGTGGGATGATCCTACTGCTCTTGTCGTAGCACTCCTGCTGCTTACTTTCGCAGATACAGTGGCAACAGTTGTAGGAGAATCTGTCCACACTCCAGACACTTTCGTCGTTTGGCAAGATATAAAATCCGTCCAAGGCACCATTGCCATGTTCATCATGTCAATTGCTCTAATTGCCGGCGGAATTATATTCGTTTCTCATTGCCTTGGCGATCAAATGACTGCACCTAAATTGCTAATCCCAAAAGTTCTTTTCATCGCGTTCCTTGCCACTGCAGCCGAAGCTGCTTCCAGCAGAGGTTCGGATAATCTATCTGTCCCTCTGATAACTGTAATAGGACTCGATCTCTATAATAAACTGGCAGCTTCCAATGAAATATCACTTTTCCTTGTCTGGATACTCGTTGCTCTGATCTTGTCTTTTGCGGCCAATTACTTTAGATCACTTACAAATGGCGGCGCACTGGGAGCTACTGTTATGGGAATTTTCATTTTTAGCATTGGCGGGCTCGAATTCCTGGTTCCCATCTCAGCTTTTTTTATACTATCGTCTATTCTATCTCGTCTCGGGAAAAAAAGAAAAATCGACAGAAAACATCAATTTGGGAAAGGAGCACGCCGAGATATCGTTCAAGTATTCGCGAACGGGGGTATTCCCATGCTTATAGCTATTTGGTACTTCTACACCCCTTCTCCGGAACTCTACATCGTTTACTTGGCATCTTTGGCAGCAGCCACAGCAGATACTTGGGGTACAGAGATCGGATTTTTCTCGGCAAAACCTCCTCGGAATATTACGACTTTTCGGAAGGTAACGACTGGCAGTTCAGGCGGAGTTTCTCTTCTGGGAACTTTCGGTTCTATTCTTGGCGCCGCGACCATAGGAGGTATCAGCTACCTCTTTCTAAAAGACTTACAGTCGCTGATCTTGATTACATCGGCTGGATTTGCTGCAAGTCTGGTTGACTCACTGCTGGGATCTACAGTTCAGGCGAATTTCGAATGTACAGATTGTCATGTCCTGACAGAATTGGAAATACATTGTGATAGACGAGCTATGAAAGTTCGTGGAATCCGGGAAATTACCAACGATACCGTAAACCTTCTCTGTACACTATCCGGCGCTGCAATAGCGCTGGCGGTGATAACTTACTACTTAGACTCCATCTAAAGCAGCTTCATCAGAAAAAATAATCCACTCACGATGAGCTTGTCGAACGACTGCTTCACCGCTTTCCAAATCTGAACTGAGTAACTTCGGATTAGGCTCATCCTTGGCAAATTTGACCTTATCTGCCCGTTCAAGCAGATTCATCAGACTTTCCTCCCACTCCTTCTCACCTTCAAATTGAGGAAGTACTTCCCGTATCTCTTCAGTGGTCATCTCCAAAACGCGAATAAAATATTCATGCTCGAGAAATTCTCGGATAATCTGAGACAGTTCAAAGTAAAAAGTTTTTACATTCTCTGAAGTAACATCACCTGCATCTAATTTTTCCAATTTCTTCAGAGCAATATTTAACGGAGGAGTTTTAATCGGAACATGCACGCGTGTAGGAAGTCTTCCCGTCTTTTTCAGCCAAATCCAAATGAGCAATCCGACCAATACAATTATCGCTGCAATCCTTGCTGCCAACCAATAGGGAAAAGGTCCCCGATCCTTGATTTTATACTCCAACATGTCGATTCTTCGATTATCAGAATCATCCTCGGATAGCAATATAAATGAAATTCTCCCTGAGTGATCTCCCTCTTCCTTCCACTCATTGATAGCCGATATATAAACAGATCGGGGAGTTTCCCAATTGTCTGAGTTAAAAGTCAGTTCATCCGGTTCCGCTTCCAACTGACCATTTTCATCGTATATGCTAACAGTTATTGATTTCTCAGGAGGATTGATCATATATACAGTAACCGTATCGCTGTCACGACCTTCTTCAAGAATTAAAGGTTCGCCAGACTTACTTTCGATTTTCGAAATGAGCGGAGGCAACGGCACAGGAGAAATCATACTCCGTAGATTAGGAGATTCTTCGTCAATAACTGATTTAATAGTGATCTTAACCGTTTCAGTTGTTACTTCATCTTCATGTTCTCCATCACTGCTCACGAAAACTGTGTAGGGCGGAATCTCAAACTCTCCCACATTCCAGAAACGAAGCTGAAACTCCATCTCGTCTTGGAAAGGAGATAAAGAGATTATTTCACGTCGACTGACAATCTCAACATCTTCATTGTCGATTGTTAACTGAGGAAATACTGCTGAGATGGTGTCATCTGACTCTACCAGAATCCGATACGTGAAAATATCACCAACTGTCCCTATTTGTGGTTGAATCTTAGTCGAGATATCAGCAGGATATAATTCGGAAAAGAGTACAGAAAATGTAAATAGGAAAAAAAACTGTCTCACAAAAAGTAAATCAGAAACGTTTCTCACGTAGACGAAAATATCTCATGAGAGGTTCTACAAAGTCACTGCCAGTCTCAATGGGAATAATATCCAGTTTTTTCCTCAGACAATCCTTCTGGAATTCTTCCATTCTCTGGTTGAATCGCCGGCTGTAATCTGTTCTTACTTTATCGGATGTAGTATCCAGCCAGAACGTTTCGTCAGTTTCCGCATCATGTATCTTAACTAATCCCACATCCGGCAGATTTTTCTCTCCGGGATCGTAAACTTGAATTCCAATAAGATCGTGCTTTTGATTAGCAACTTGCATTGTTTGACTTACTTGGCTGTCCAAAAAGTCTGAGATAAGAAAAACAACACTACGGCGATTAGCTACTCTGAGCAGATAACTCAGCGCTTCGTCAATATTCGTCCCTTTTCCTTCCGGCTCGTGATACAGGAGTTCCCGAACCACTCGAAGCACGTGGGATGTTCCTTTTTTTGGCGGGATAAATCGTTCGACTTCTTCGCTGAAAATGAGCAAGCCAACCTTATCGTTATTCCGAATGGCGGAAAAACCGAGTACGGCTCCTATTTCAGCCGCAAGTTCTGCCTTAAAGCTGTCCGTTGTTCCAAAATGTCCCGATCGGCTGGCATCATAAACAATGTAAACCGTCAATTCGCGCTCTTCTTCCATCACCTTTACATAAGGATGATTTAAGCGAGCAGTCACATTCCAGTCAATAAGCCGAATGTCATCTCCGGGCTGATATTCCCTCACTTCGGAGAACGTAACGCCTTGTCCTTTGAATACCGAGTGATACTCACCTCCGAAGATATCATTAACGAGACTTCGGGTACGGATTTCGATATGGCGGACTTTCTTGAGGAGCTCCCGGGGTATCATGGGAGTCGATTAAGGTACTGGGATGGTATCAAACAGACGACTAATTAAATCTTCTGTTGTCACTTCCTCAGCCTCAGCTTCATAGGTAAGAATTAGCCTGTGCCGAAGAATGTCTTCAGCTATATACCTAACATCTTCAGGAATCACATATCCTCTCTTTTGAAGAAAAGCTCTGGCTCGAGAAGCTTGTGCCAGATAGATTGTAGCTCTAGGAGATGCACCGTAAGAGATTAACTCAGATATTTCTCCAAGCCCAAATCGTTCGGGAGAACGTGTTGCCAAAACAAGATCAACGATATATTTCTCAATTTTCTCATCAGTGTAGATTTCATTGACTGTCATCCGAGCATCCAGGATCGTCTTTGAATTCACTACAGATTTCATGAAGATTTCACCATTCGATGATCCCATTTTCTTAAGGATTTGCATCTCCTCCTCATCGGATGGATAGTCCACTTTCAGTTTCAACATGAATCTATCAACCTGTGCCTCTGGAAGAGGATATGTACCCTCTTGCTCAATGGGATTTTGAGTGGCAAACACAAGAAATGGATCATCCAACTTGAAAGTTGTATCATGAATAGTTACTTGACGTTCCTGCATCGCTTCTAATAGAGCGCTTTGAACTTTTGCCGGTGAACGGTTAATCTCATCTGCCAGAATAATATTGGCAAAGATGGGACCTTTTTTCATTTCAAATTCACCGTTGCTCTGATTGTAGATCAAAGTGCCCAATAAATCCGCCGGCAGCATATCCGGAGTAAACTGAATCCGCTGAAACTTCGTATCAATCAGTTGAGCTACTACTTTAACCAGTGTTGTTTTGGCAAGACCCGGGACACCTTCCAGTAGAATGTGGCCGTTAGAAAGAAGCCCAATAATTAATTTCTCAACGATCTCTTTCTGACCAACAATTACCTCACTTATACCTCCTAAAAGAGGTTGTATAAACGAAGATTCTTTCTCGATTTTTTCGTTCAGCTTGGTAAGATTAAAATCAGACATTTTTCGCTTATTTAGGAATAATCAAAATGGAATTATTCCGAGATTATATTTAATTCCGGTGGACCTTCTTCGAGACTTCTCAATTCAGCTCTTGCCGATTCTAGAAAGTACTCTTCCACTTCTCCGCTGTATAGGTCTATAAACTTCTGAAATTCAGTGCGGGCCTTTTCTTTTTCATCAAGATGATTGGCATAAATATATCCCATCATGAACTGTGCATTATGAGCTTGCTTAGACTTTGGAAAATTTGCCACTACCTTTCTGAATTCACTCACGGCTGAGGAAAAATCATTTTGATAGCCCATGTAGATCTGAGCAATTAGTACTTGCGCATCTGGAGCTTCGGGAGAATCTGGAAAAGATTCGAGTAAAACTTCCAGTTTCTTTATAGCATCCAGATACTTTCGATTATCTCTCAGCTGTTCAGCCTGCGAGATTAAACTCTTTGCAGTTAAGCCAAATTCTGTTAAAGTCGCAACATCCGGTATACCCCCAACAACTTTATCAGCGGACACGCTCACTTTTAATTTATTATCATCCGACTTTTCGTTAGTGCCATTTGTGGAGTCAGAGTCTTGAGCTGAGGAAGCAGACATACTCTCTTTTAATTTATTGTCATCCGACTTTTTGTTAGTGCCATTTGTGGAGTCAGAATCTCCTCCACAACTGCAAAAAACAAATATCGAAATTATTGTAATTATTCGCTTGATCTTCATTTCAATCTCTTAGATAAATTGGAGCGAAATTTATGATGTTCTATCCCCCCCATCAATAACTAATTTAGTCAGTTTTTCACTCAACGAATCGAATTTGCTAAAGTTCCAGAACTAATCCTAAAAGGCATTCATAAGTCCGAGACTGAAATGGGGGGGTTCTTCAGGAAGACTTAACGGCACAGCATAGGAAATACGTACCGGTCCAAGTGGTGTAGCTATACTCAATTCCAAGCCCGCATCCCAACCCTTTCCGGTAAACCATTCATTCCATTGATCCTCAAAATCTGAAGCACCTATCGCCAAAATACCTCCATCTGCGAAAAGATTCAGACCAAAAATTCCTTTTAATGGAATTCTCAATTCACAGTTCACTAGCAATTTGATAACACCGCCTTCTGTTTCATTTCCTGTAGCACGGTAGAGTCCATCCCGCCAACCCCTCATACTGGTACTGCCTCCCAGATAAAAAAGCTCGAGAGGAGGAATTTCATCAGATTGAGATGTTAACTTGTCCATTCTTCCCAGTTTTGTCCTCATTGCAAGAACCCACTTGGAACGATTTGAAAAATATCGTCTGTAGTCCAACTCAACTCGGTAATAGTCACGTGTTCCTCCAAGAAATGAACCTACCAACCAAGGTTGAATTGAAAAATAAGAACCCTTAGTTGGAAAAAGAGGGTTGTCTGTATTTCTATAACGGTAATAAATCCGGAACCCACTTTCCTGATCATTTTCAATAGAACTTGTGGCACTGGTAAAAACATTAATCCAGCGTAAGCCGCCTCTTAAAGTTGAATTTCGAGAGTATTTTTTTTCAAAAGTGAGATCTGCACCCATCCAATCAAGCACCTCGTTAGTCTGAGTCAATTCTGCTCCGTGCTTTAAATAAAATTTTAAATTAGTTGGAATACGTAATCCGAAAAACCACATCTGAGATAAATTTAACTCTATTCCATAGATGTTATCCTGCAACAGTCTATTTACATCACGGATAGGACTTTCTATACTAGCCTTTAAACCTGCTTTCACACCTGTGTTAATAAAACTGCGGTCACGCAACTCGCCTGAAATTCCTAATCCCGGTACCGGTTCTGCTCCTTCGCTTCGGGATTGGACAAGATAATATCCTCCATTAGAAAGAAATTCACGTTGAGTAAACTCCTTTATTTCTATATGAATGTTTGCCCACTCTTCTCCTTTATCGCTAGCCACGGGATAAATATTCACCATGGAAAAAAGACCTGTCTCGAATATTCTCTGTTGAGACAGTTCAACTAAATCAATATCATAAATCATCCCGGAACTCAATAAATGTTCCCTTTCGACAAAAGAGGTATCAAGATTCAATAATCCTTCTATGATTATTTCGTCGATTTTGACAGTGGGACCTTCATGAATTATAAGGACAAGATCAATGTCTTCACTTGGATTGTAAGATTCGTTAATTTGAACGAGTAACTTCCCTATCTTTTGATATTCCCTCTGGAGTTCTAAAATGTTTTGGCGAATCTTTATCTGATTGAATGGTGCACCAGTTTTTATTATTAGATACTTCCTGATTTTCTTTTCAGAAAGAGCTTCTTCTCCATTTATCGTTAATGAGTTGAGGGTAGACTGAGTCCCTTCGTTAATCTCGAAATAAATATTTACTCTTTCCTCACCAATAACTTCGAATTTCTCACTTACTGACGCACTTAAGAATCCTTCAGATGCATAGAAATTTTTTAGAGTAATTGCATCGAGTTTTAATGATCTACGATTGAATTCAGAAAATTTGAAAATGAACGGTTCTTTCAACCGAATGATCTTCTGGAGCTTACGATCAGAAAATATTTCATTACCTTCAAAAACAACAGAGTTTACATAATAACGTTGATTCTTTATTTGAGGAAATACCTTAAATACAAACAGAAAAATAAATGGAACCAGTAATACCGTTTTCAGTCTCAAGTTAGAACTGCCGTTTCAAACGATATCTAACCTGCACCTGTCCGTCTTCATCATAGCTAATAACAAAGGAGACATTTGGAGTTAATTTATATTCTACACCCACTTCATACGGTTCGGAAAAAGATAGACTTTGCTTGTAGCTGAGATAAACATTCTCAGTCATCTTGGTTCCGACTTTTACTGATAAATCTTCATCAGAGTCTCCCATGATAGATTCAGAACCTTCAATTTCAAATTCATCCAAAGGAGTCGAACGGATTAGGTTTCTCTCCAATTCATTTTCAAGAAGCTTACCAAATATGTAAAACGATTGGTCTCCAAAACCATCACCAGCTGGACCTCCACCATCCAATCTTCTCTGAATTGTAAGAAGTTCCAGTAGTTCGCCTTGACTATAAAAACCTTCTTGGCCATTGGCTTGGAGAACTATTTCAGGCTCATCCAACCTACCTGATACTAAGATATCAATCTGAATCTCTGAAACATCAGTAGTTGCAACAAAATCTAATTGTGGATTGAATTCTGATGGATCGAATACTACTCGTCCACTCTCAATATCGAAGACATCAGAAAAGTAGTAGAATTTCCCTTTCCTTACATCTACCTCACCAGAGTATCGATAAGGGCCATTACCAAGTTGATATAAAGACATTGTACCTTCAAACTCCGCATCCATCTGACTATTTTGCAGAAAAACATTCCCGTTCTCCATTGGGAAATGAAGTTTATAATGTGTAATTGTCTCTCCCTCTATGGGGATCTCAGCATAAGGATCTTCCACAAATTCCATCCTAAGCACTGCTTCACTTGGAATGATGTCACCAGCGATTGATACTGTATCTTTGCCTGTTATTAAAAGATTAAGGTCTGCAACTCCTTCAATTTCTCCAAGAAGAGTTCGGATATACACATCTTTACCAGTTATGAGAAAAGCAAGATTAGGCCAAAAGAATTCTTCAAGATCCATACTACCTGAAACTCGAATGTTATCTGTTAAACTACTTTTTGTTTTCTTAGCCGGAATGATAGCTTTTTTCAGTTGGCTACCCCATGAAGCATCAGAGGTAATGTGGCTCTTTCCCACCAAGTTCTCCAAAATGAATTTATTTTCTTTCAGGATAGCACTTCCTTCTACGCCCAGTATAGGACGATCAAGCATTAGAGCATAAATAGTACCGTCCTTTACATGTACCTTTCCATTTCGAATAGGGTAAGCAGGTGTTCCAATAATTTCAAGAGACAATTCAATATCACCCGTAACTGAGTCAATATCTACTAAATACGGTGTTAATACTTCAAGATTGGGTGTAACTGCTGAAAACTGCATTGAAATACGTTCATCTTTAAGCCATCTATTGTCAGGGAGATTGCTTATAGATAAATCAATAGGTAGATAGCCTCCTCCTGAATAATAACCTCCTTTTATATAAGCAATCAGGTCCTCAAAATATAGTCGTTTATCAGTATACCGACCCGAACCGGAAATAGTTTTACCCATAATTTTGTCATATCGAGGCGAAATAATTTCAAGAGCAAAAACCATTTCGGGATCTTTACTAATACCGCTAATGGCAAGACTTCCTGATACAATTCCATCTATCGAAACATCTTCAGGAAGATATTCTTCAAGTAGATCTAGTTGAAAATTCTTGAACTCGCCAGAAAATTTTGTTAATCCTACAGGATCAATTTCAAATGGTAACTTTCCAGTATCTGTACGTCTGATTTCTACAGAACCTGATAGCATCGCGTCACCTTTTTTTTCATCCTTTATCTTGAATTCTTTTATTCGCAAAACATTATCTTTTAAATCAGATGCTAAAGTGAATTTTTCAAAAGATGTATCACCAAATTTACCATCACTTATTTCTATTACTCCAGCCGATTCAATATGATCACCTTCGGTTGTTAAATCTATTTCGGCAAAAAGATCACCAATTATAGGCAATTGCAAATCAAGTGCTTTAGCTAATCCAGTTAGATTTAGATTTACTATAGAAAAAGACGCATCAACTACTTGCTCATCCTCTATCACGAAAGCTATTTCAGCTCTTCCATCGTTTAACCGTAATTCTGCAGGTTTTAGTTCTATTCGATTATTCTGGTTTTGAAATACAATTTGATTCCCATTCGTAACCATCTCATCTGCAAACGTTAGTTGCATCTGATCAACTATAATCTCTTCGTTTCCAATTAGCTGACCAGAAGCTTGGAAAATGTAATCCGCATTTTGAAGTTTCGCTTTTGATACCAAGATTGAATCGCCTCTAAAAGACAGATCAAATTCAGCTGCATCCAACGGAAATTCACTTAAGTGACCATTTGAAGCCACCGCACGAAACTGTCCATAAGGCTCAGATACAACCGAATTAACTAGGAATGAAGCCGAAAACGATTCTAAATCTGCATCTTGAGTGGCGATATTCTCAAAACTCAGAAAACCTGAAAGAGAGGGATCAAAAAGATAACCAGATGCTTCTAGTGTTCCACGTACTCGACCTGTCACATCACCAATTTCTAAAACCGAAGCCAAAGCAGTTAAATTACCTTGACGTGCAGTGATTGAGACAGCCATTTGTTCATTGGACAGGTTCATTCGACCAGAAGCGATAATGGATCCATAATCAAAATCGAATCTAAGGGAATCATTAATTTCAATACGATTATTTGCATAATTAAAACCACCTTTTGAAGCTACATACCCTAGCTGTCCTGGTACACTATTTTTTATATCGAACGATACTTCAACTTCATCAGGTTCGAAATTTTTTAATGAAGCTGAAAGTTGCATGTTACCTTTTATCTCCGTTTTCTGTCCAATTAACAAAACATCTGCCAAATTGAGATTAGTAATCTCTAGATTTAGTTTGAGTTGTCCTGCATCTGAATAAGTTCCATTTCCTTTCATCTCAGTTTCACCCAATTCAAACTGAGCTTTCCTAAGTTTATAAAAACCATCTGATATTTCACCTGATACTTCGGCCTTTGCTAATAGTTTGTTACTGTAAGAGTTATGAATAGCGGCAGTTGCAAACCCAGATTCAAAATCACTGTTAAAGGTTAATTTTACATTTACACGATCAGTATTAAATAATTCTTCGAGACTGTAAGCCTTTAGTCTAGAGCTTAATAAATTGTCAACTAAGAGATTACCCTGGATTTGTTTCCTAGGTAAAAAATCTATTCTACCCGAAAAGGCAAATCGATCGTAACCCCAATAAATGTCCAAATCTTTTCCTTCAACAAAAGTGGGGCCTACATTGATTATACCTGATTCCAGACGAACTTTCTCAAGACCAGAAGACTCAGTTATGTGTAAGTCCCAAGGTTCGAACTGAAGAGCTTCATCTCCAGAGATGATTTCTCCAGCTAAATCAACAGTGTAAAGCGTTTCGATGGGTGGCTCTTGGGATTCATCTATCATACGTAAAGTTGCGCTAGACATTCTAAGAGTGCTGACAGAAAAATCATTTTCCATGAGATCAGAAACAAAACTGAGGTTTTCAATTGAATTATCTTCGTTGTTTCTGATAGTTACAATAGCATTGTCAAACGCTAATTCATCTATCCCCCAATTTCCTGAAAGGATACTACTAAGGTCGAGGTTCAATAAGACATTTTCACAAAATATCACGACTGAACCATCTCCACTCTTTAGATAGACGCTACTGAGAGTTACATCTGAAGTTAACTTGCCATTTATTTCTACCAACGAGAGGGACCAATCGTTGGGTTCCAGGAGATTTTCGTTTATGTATTCTAAAATATACTTGGACCAAGCTCCAGGGCTCATAAGAATATAGGAAATTCCTCCACCTAGAAGAATCAAGGTAATGGTCAAGATCAATACTGCTTTTTTACGTTTTGTCATCTATGGGAACATACAAATATAACGTAAGGAAGTTCCAAATACAAAAAAGGCGGAGAATCTCCGCCTTTTTATTTTTTAACTACTATTTTCGATAATCAGTCAACTACCTCGAAATCAGCATCCTCGATCTCTTCATCATCTTTCTTTTTTTCTTCCGAAGTATCGGTAGATTTTTCTGGTTCCTGTTCTTTCGCGCTAGCATACATCTTACTGGCTACCTCGTTCCAATTTTTGTTGAGTTCATCCACAGCTTCACGAATATCATCAACATTAGAACTCTCTTTAGCTTTTTTCAGCTTTTCTACGGAATCATCTAAGCTCTTTCGATCATCATCGCTCAACTTATCTTTGAACTCTTCGAGATTCTTCTCAGTCTGAAAAATGAGTTGATCAGCTTGATTGCGCAGATCTACTTCTTCACGCTTTTTCTTGTCTTCAGCTTCATGTTTTTTAGCATCATCTACCATCTTTTCTACTTCTTCCTCGGAGAGTCCACTGGAAGCTTCAATTCGAATAGACTGCTCTTTACCAGTAGCTTTATCCTTGGCAGAAACGTTCAAGATTCCATTGGCATCGATATCGAAGGTAACCTCTATCTGTGGAATACCTCTTGGTGAAGGTGGAATTCCTTCCAAATGAAACCTACCGATAGTTTTATTGTAAACTGCCATCTCACGTTCACCCTGAAGCACATGAATCTCGACAGAAGTTTGATTATCAGCTGCAGTAGAGAAAATCTGACTCTTTTTAGTCGGTATTGTGCTGTTTCTCTCAATGAGATTTGTAGATACTCCTCCAAGAGTTTCAATCCCAAGTGAAAGAGGTGTTACATCCAAGAGAAGTACATCTTCGACATCTCCTCCGAGAATACCACCTTGAATTCCAGCGCCCATAGCCACAACTTCATCTGGGTTTACACCTCTGTTAGGCTCTTTCCCGAATATCTTCTTGACTATTTCCTGCACTTTTGGAATTCTTGTAGAACCACCGACAAGAATTACTTCATCAATATCACTTGCTTTGAGCCCGGAGTCCTTCAACGCTTTTTCACAAGGTTCTTTTGTACGATTTAATAAATCTTCGATTCGATTTTCGAGATCTGCTCGTGACATTGAAAGATTCAGATGTTTTGGACCGGTATTATCAGCTGTAATGAAAGGTAAGTTGATATCAGTTTGCATTGAACTGGATAACTCTTTCTTTGCATTTTCTGCAGCTTCTCGAAGCCTCTGTAATGCCATAGGATCTTCTTTTAGATCAATACCGTCAGATTTCTTGAACTCTTCGGCAATCCAGTCAACAACGCGCTGATCAAAATCGTCACCACCAAGATGTCCATCTCCGTTAGATGCATTTACTTCAATAGACTTCTCACCGTCGATATCCATGATGTCAAGTATTGAAATATCGAATGTTCCGCCACCCAAATCAAAGACCGCAACCTTCTGATCCTTCTTCTTATCCAGACCATACGCAAGTGCAGCTGCAGTAGGTTCATTAATTATCCTTCTCACTGTCAAACCTGCAATCTTTCCTGCGTCTTTTGTAGCTTGTCGCTGAGAATCATTAAAATAAGCAGGCACAGTGATAACAGCTTCTTTCACAGATTGACCAAGATAATCTTCCGCCATCTGCTTGAGTTTCTGAAGGATCATAGCACTGATCTCTGGAGGAGTATATGTTTTGTCAACTGCCTCTACTACAACTCCACCTCCTTTACCGGCTTTAACCTGATACGGAACTTCACTTACCTCAGTACCTACCTCATCAAATTCACGCCCCATAAATCTTTTGATTGAAAATACAGTATTTTGGGGATTGGTAACCGCTTGTCGTTTAGCCGGTTGACCAATCAATCTTTCTCCATCTGTAGTAAAAGCTACAACCGATGGAAGTGTACGTCCACCTTCTGGTGTAGGAACTATTTTTGGTTCTCCACTTTCCATTATTGATAGACAAGAATTGGTCGTTCCTAGATCGATTCCAATAATTTTTGACATTGCTAATAACCTCCAAACTATTTATTCATTATCTAAGATGAGTTTTCAGATCATTTGATGCAATAACCATACCATGGAACTAAAAGTGTATATATGGCAGAGATAGAGTACTATACGACGATAAGACTAAGTCTTCTTGTCAGACTTATTTTTTACTTTAGATTTTATTTTCACTGATTTGCTAGATATATTTTTAGAATTTTTAAAGACCAATTCACCTGATTTAGCATCAACCTTAATCGTGTCACCTTCCTGATATTTTCCTTCAAGAATTTTTTCAGAAAGAGGGCTTTCGATAGACGATTGAATTTCTCGTCTTAATGGTCGAACTCCATATTCAAGACTGTAACCTTTCTCAATAATTAAATCTTTTGCACGATGTGTAAGAGTAAGAGACATCTTTTTTTCAGCTAAATTAGAATACAGATCTTTCAATTGTAAATTAATAATCTCTCTAACACTTTTAGTCGAAAGGGTATCGAATACAAGCACTTCATCAAGACGGTTAAGGAACTCAGGATTAAAGGTATCCTTCACATTATTCATAACACTTACCTTCATTGCGTCATAATCTGAATCAGAGGAACCTTCTCCAAATCCGTATGTATGCAGCTTACCAATTCCTTTTGTTCCAAGATTAGAGGTCATAATAATTATCGTATTACGGAAATCAATCTTTCTGCCCATACTATCTGTTATGACTCCTTCATCAAGAAGTTGAAGGAGGATGTTATAAACATCGTGATGAGCTTTTTCCATTTCATCAAATAAAATTACTGAATAAGGTTTACGTCTTACGCGTTCCGTCAATTCTCCACCCTCCTCATAACCCACATAACCGGGTGGGGCACCAATTAGTCGAGAAGCTGAGAATCGTTCCATATATTCTGTCATATCGATTTTGACAAGTGCATCATCCTGAGAAAAAAGATGGCGGGCCAGAACTTTAGCTGTCTCTGTTTTACCTACACCGGTTGGCCCCAGAATAAGAAAGGCGCCAATTGGTCGAGAGGGATTTTTCAATCCGGCGCGAGCTCTTTGAATGGCTCTGGTCAAACTTTCGATTGCAGCATCTTGGCCAATAATGTATTCTTTCAACTCATCAGCCATCTTAAGAAGCTTCTGAGATTCATTTTGAGCCATCTTTGTGATAGGAATGCCAGTCATGGTCGAAACAACATCTGCAATATCATCTTTTGTAATGGTAACAGCACTATTGGATTCTTGCTTAGCCCATTCTTTTTGGGCGATTTCCAGTTTTTTAATTAGATTTCTTTCTCGATCACGTAAACTGGCAGCTTCTTCAAATTTCTGATTTGACACTACAGTCTCTTTCTCGGCTCTAACCTGCTCAACTTCTAATTCTAACTCGATTATTTTATCCGGAACGTTGAGATTTAATAGATGCATTCTGGCACCAGCTTCATCCATAACATCTATAGCTTTATCTGGGAGATACCTATCTGAAATATATCTATGGCTCAAATCGACACAGTTTCGAATCGCATCTTGATCGTAGCGAACATTGTGATGACTTTCGTAGCTCGATTGTAGACCATGCAAAATTGCCACAGATTCGTCAAGGGTTGGAGGTGAGATAATTATCCTCTGAAATCGTCGTTCTAAAGCTCCATCTTTCTCGATATACTTGCGATATTCTTCCATGGTTGTAGAACCGATACAGTGTATTTCTCCACGTGAAAGAGCCGGCTTGAACATGTTGGAAGCATCAAGCGAACCCGACGCGCTCCCTGCGCCCACCAAAGTATGAAGTTCATCAATGAAAAGAATAATATCATCATTGGACTCAAGTTCATTCATGATAGCTTTAATGCGTTCTTCAAATTGTCCTCGATATTTGGTTCCTGCTACCAAAGAGGCGAGGTCAAGGGCTACAATCCGTTTGTTTTGAATTAGACGAGGAACTGATTTTTCAACGACTCGTTGAGCCAATCCTTCAGCGATAGCTGTTTTCCCAACCCCGGGCTCACCTATTAAAACTGGGTTGTTTTTCTTCCTTCTGCATAGAATTTGAGCTACACGCTCTATTTCTTCGATTCGTCCTACGACGGGATCCAGGCGATTCTGACGTGCTAATACTGTTATATCCCTACTGAAATGATCTAAAGCCGGAGTGGAGGATTTAATATTTGAAATAGGTTTTTTCTTTTCTTCTAAGAGAATATCATCTTCTTTTAATTGTTCAACAATTGCATCGTAATCCACTTCGTAGGCACTCAATACTTCATAGGCAACTCCTTCCTTTTCCTGCAACATTGCCATAAGAAGATGAAAATCCTCAGCTTGAGTAGATCCGAGGTTTGATGCTTCAATGAATGTATTCCTGAGAATCCTCTCAGCTCGCCGAGTAAGAGGCAAATGACCCAGTGTCATAGTACCTCCCGAAGGTTTTACCATATCCTCGATCATTACACGCATTTCTACCAAATCACAACCCAATATTTCCAACAGCTGAATTGCTTTCCCTGATCCTTCTCGAATTATCCCCAGCATTAAATGCTCTGAACCAACATAGCTGTGACCCAGCTGGATTGCCTCTTCCTTGGCAAACTTCATTATTGTTTGGACGCGTTTAGAGAAATTTTCTTTCATTTGTTACTTGAGCTTAGTTGAATTTACCGTGGTATCTCTCCCATAGCAACTTACTTTTCTGCAGAAGTGATGATTCCCTCATTCAAATAGAGCATTCGATCTGCAATCTCACCTACCCGAGGATTATGAGTGGCGATAATAAACCCACACCCTTCAGCCGTCACCAACTCACGGATAACCTGCATCAGATGCTCTCCTGCAGAAACATCCAGATTTCCGGTAGGTTCATCAGCCAACACAAGCTTAGGATTATTCACCAACGCTCGCAAAACCGCCACTCTTTGGCGTTCACCGCCGGAAATGGTAGCGGGTCTGTGATCTGTCCTCTCCGATAATTCCAAGCGGTCCAGCCACTCCTCAGATATCTTATGAGCTTCCAACACTTCCCGACCAGCCAGCATCAGAGGAATCATCAGATTTTCCAGAATTGTGAACTCCGGCAGTAAATGATGGAATTGGAAGACGAAGCCGATGGTCTGGTTACGCAATCTCGAAAGGGCCGTATCAGCTAGTCTGGAGACATCCTGTTCATTAATAAAAAGAGAACCACTGTCCGGCCGGTCAAGTGTTCCCAGCACATTCAGAAGAGTGGATTTTCCACAGCCGGAAGGTCCCATGATAGCGACGATTTCGCCCTGTTCTACGCTGATGCTGACATCACGTAGTACCTCCAAACGGCCATTAGCTACGGCGTATCCTTTGCTGATATTTTTCGCCTGCAGAATCATTTCTCGAACCTAACCGCTTCAGTAAGACTCAACCTACTTGCCACTCGAGCGGGATAAACTGAGGCCAGGCTGATGATCGCTCCGGAGACAGAGATTAATATCACAACATCCCCCAGAGAAAGAGCCATGGGCACTGCCGACACCAGATAGATAGTTTCAGGAAGTTTAAGAAATCCCCATTTCATTTGCGCAAAAATTAATGTTATTCCTGTAATCATACCAAATACCGCACCGATTCCACCGATCATGATTCCCTGAAACGCAAAGATGCGAGCGACTTTTCTTCTGGTAGCTCCCATAGCTCGAAGGATACCGATTTCCCGCACTTTCTCCATGATGAGCATGATAAGTGTGGAAGCGATTCCAAACGATGCGACAATGATAATTAAGCTAAGTACGATTGTACCAACGAGTTTTTCAAGTTCCATAGCAGAAAAAAGTATTCCGTGCTGCTCCCGCCAGCTTGTGAGGGTCAATTCTTCCGGCAAGAGAGCAGATATTTTGTCTTCCGCAATCTTTGCCGTCGATCCTTCCCTGAGCAGGAAGTCAACGCCATCTACGGACGTACCCGCTCGGAACAGCTGTTTGCCCATCTCCATGGGTATGAAGCAGACTCTATCGTCGAAAATGGGAATACCCGTCCGGAAGACGCCTTGAACTTCCACATCTCCCCACGTAGGAAAACCTAACGCAAGTTGACCACTTGTCGGACTGACAAGCCGCAATCTGTCGCCCGGTCTGACTTGCAATCTTGCCGCCAGTTCCGTACCCATCACAACACCAGATTTTTCCAGCGGACGACCCAATTCAGATTCCATAAAGGGGCGATAGACCGAGCCCAATTTATCCGATTCGACCGCCTTCAGAGTGACCAATTGGCGATTGTCGTCTCGGATGACAATTCCTTTTCGCTCCAGATAAAAGGAAGCATCTTCAATTTCCGGAATGGAGACTGCAGCCGACTTGATTTTCGCCTGAAGGTTTTGATCGAGGGATACATTTGCAATCCTCAAATCACTCTCGAAGCCAGAAACCCGCTCCTCCAGTTCATTCGTGAAACCGTTCAGCACGGCAATGGCAGCTAAAACAGCAAAGCACCCTACCGCTACGCCAAGCATCGCCATGACGGCACTCCACGAGACAAATCCGACTCGCTTTCGAGAGACGAGAAATCTGCGGCCCAACCCCAGCGTCAGATTCTTCATTCGTACCTCACTGCTTCCGCCGGCTGAACTCCAGACGCTTTCCAAGCAGGATAAACTGTCGCTGCTAAAGCGAGCAGGAATCCGAAGACTCCAACAGTTATGAACTGCTGAGGATGAAATTCTACCGCCAGTTGAGACATGAAGTATATTTCTGCGGGAATCTGGAAAAATCCATATCTAATCTGAAGAAAGCCTACCGCGAGGGCAAGACAGATTCCAAGTCCAACACCGATGAACCCAACCAGTCCTCCTTCCAAGAGGAAGAGTTGGGAAATTTTTCTACGCGAAAAACCGACTGCCCGCAAGACACCTATATCCCGATTTTTTTCCATGACAATCATGGTGAGTGCAGAAGAAATATTGAAAATCGCTACCAATGCAATGAGTCCGAAAACAATAGTCATGGGCTGTTTTTGCGACTTGAGCCAAGCGAAAAGTCTACCGTGCCTTTCCAACCATGTTTCGGGTATGTAGCCTATCCCTTCTGAAGAGACAACATCCGCAACAAATTCTGTCTTATCTTCATCTTTCAGCTGTACAACTCGACCGGAAATTTGATCCGACATACCAAAAAGTGATTGAGCTTCTGCCAACGATATATAGATGACCGTTTCATCATAATCTTTCAGACCAGTATCGTAGATTCCCACCACTCGGAATTGCCTAATGCCCGGCGGCTTTCCCGGACGACCTAAATTCGCCATGTCCAACAGAGTGATCTTTTTGCCGACTGTGACTCCAAGCTGCTTGGCCAGCGCCGCTCCCATGACGACAGTGCCGTCACCGCTGAGATCAAATTCCCCGTCAATAATGAATTGAGGTGTGGCGATAATTTTATCTATTCCTGACGAAGGCATCCCTTCCACCATAACACCATGCGTCTCTCTGCCGACTCGAATCATGGCCGCCTGACTGATATACGGCTCACTGGCCGCGATTTCGCTTATGTTGTTAAGAATAGAATCGAGGTGACTGTCCACTTCCGGAAGGTTACGATCGAAATATCCGCGAATACGAATGTGACCGTCGAAGCCGATGATTTTTTGCTCGATTTCGCTCTCGAAGCCGTCCAAGACAGCTAGCGTCAAGATGAGTACAGCGACGCCAATGGCCAATCCCGCCACTGCGAGATAGCTGATGAACGAAGTAAAACTAAATTTATGCTTGGATCGGAGATGCCGAGCAGCAATTAGGGAAAGGGGACCCATGACTAATCATTGCCGGGGAGTGTCCGCATGGCAGGAAACAACAGTACATCGCGAATGGAGGTTTGATCGGTCAGCAACATAACGAGACGATCCACACCGAGGCCAACTCCACCGGTGGGCGGCATTCCTACCTCAACAGCCCGTACAAAATCTTCATCAAATGCTTGTGCTTCTTCATCGCCTTGCTGGCGGAGCTCTGCCTGGGCCATAAGTCGCTCTCGCTGATCTACAGGATCGGTCAACTCCGTAAATGAGTTAGCCAATTCTCTTCCGCCAATGAACAGCTCGAATCGCTCTACAATCTCCCCGGACTCGTCATCTCGCTTTAGCTTAGCTAGAGGTGAAATCGCTTTGGGATAATCAATGACAAACGTAGGCTCCTGAAGTTTCGGCTCCACTAAATTCTTCATAAGCAGCTCCAGAAGAGCGCCGACGTGGGCATCTTTCTCAGCATCGATACCGTGCTTTTTACAAATTTTAGTGAGCTTGCCTTCGTCTGATAAAACAATTTTCTCTCCTGTCGCTTCTTCGAGTAGTTCCACGTAACCGGCTCGGCGATACGGTTTGGAAAAATCAATGGAAGTTCCGTCGATCTCCACTGTTTTCACATCGACAGCTTCCGCCGCAGCTCTGATGAGATCCTCGGTAAAATCCATAAGAAAAATGTAGTCTACGTAGGCGGCGTAATATTCCAACATGGTGAACTCGGGATTGTGTGTTTTGTCCATCCCTTCGTTGCGGAAATCTTTTGCCATTTCGTACACCCGGTCGAAACCTCCAATGATAAGGCGTTTCAGAAAAAGTTCATCAGCAATGCGAAGATAAAGCGTACTGTCGAGAGCGTGGTGCTGAGTTTTGAACGGTCTTGCGAAAGCGCCTCCATAGATAGGCTGCAGCACTGGAGTCTCCACTTCGAGAAATCCACTCTGATCCAGGAATGCTCGGGCGGCAGTGATAATTTGCGCTCGCTTTCTAAAGACATCTCGTACTTCCGGGTTCACCACCAGATCGAGATGGCGGTGGCGGTAGCGCTGTTCCTTGTCAGCGAATGCGTGGTACGTCTCTCCTTCTTTCTCTTTACCGCCGGGAAGCGGGCGGATACTTTTAGCCAACACAACTAATTCTACCACATCGATGGAAATCTCACCGGTTTTGGTGGTGAAGACTTTTCCCTTCGCTCCAACTATATCACCCATGTCGAGAAGTTTGAAAACCTCGTAAGATTGTTCGCCTGCGTTATCCCGCTTGATGTAGCATTGAATTTTTCCAACGTCATCCTGAATATGGAAAAAGGCAGCCTTTCCCATCCGGCGGAGAGATACAATTCGCCCGGCTGCGGATACAGTTTTGCCTTTCAGTTTATCAAAACCTTCAATGATCTCAGTAGAACGGTGAGTCCGGTCATAAACGTAGGGATACGGATTGACTCCCATCTCCTGGAGTTTCGCCGTTTTCTCTTTCCGAAATTGAATTATTTGGGTCAGGCTTTGTTCTTTTTCAGCCGCCATGTTTTATTCTCCTAATTAGCCACGGACTTCCCTGCTTTCTGCAACAGATAAGCCCTCATGAATCCATTCAGATCACCATCCATTACCCGTTTAGCGTCTCCCACTTCTACTTTCGTCCGGTGATCTTTTACCATTGTGTACGGTTGAAATACATAGGACCGAATCTGGCTTCCCCAGCCTATATCCATCTTTTGATCTTCCAAATCTTTCCGTGCTTCCGCCTGCTCCTCCAGCTTGAGCTGATAGAGTCGTGCTTTCAGGATTTTCAGAGCGTTCGCCTTATTCTTGTGCTGGGAACGTTCGTTCTGGCACTGGGCCACAGTTCCTGTGGGAATATGTGTGATTCTCACCGCAGACTCGGTCTTGTTCACATGTTGTCCTCCGGCGCCGCTGGCACGGTATGTATCAATCTTAAGGTCATCGCTACTGACTTCAATTTCAATATCATCATCCACCGACGGATAGACAAAGACGCTGGCGAAAGAGGTATGCCGGCGGCTGGAAGCGTCAAACGGCGAGATACGCACCAAGCGGTGCACTCCCATTTCCGCTTTCAGGAGGCCGTAAGCAGAATCACCCTTAACTTCGATGGTGACGTCCTTGATTCCTGCTTCTTCGCCCGGCTGAAAGTCTATCACATCGTACGAAAACTGCTGCTGCTCTACCCAGCGGATATACATCCGATAGAGCATATCTGCCCAGTCCTGAGACTCAGTACCCCCGGCTCCGGGATGAATTTGCAGAATGGCGTCTTTGTCGTCATCCTGTCCGCTCAGCATCAGCCGTAGTTCAAGATCATCTATAGTTTTGGTGAATTGTGCCAGTTCATCTTCCGCTTCCTTGAGATGAACTGAACCAACGACGTCCTCCTCAGAAAGGAGTTCCAGGTGTGTCTCCACATCATCCCGAAGGGATTGAGCGGATTCCCACAAATTGATCTCTTTCTCGATGATAGAGATTTTCTTCAGCACTTTTTGAGCAGTCGAGGAGTCGTTCCAGAAATCTTCTGTAGAGGACTGTTTTTGGAGGGTGGATAAATTAGAGTTCAAAGCCGAAAGGTCAAAGATACCCCCGGAGTTCACAAAAGCGACTGTCTGCCGCCTGAAACTGTTCGTGTAGTGTAGATAAATCCATTACTTTGGTGACCTTTCGGAGAAGAATTTAGTTATTAAAGTTGAAAGATGATTAAAATAAAGATGACATCTTTGGTAACTATATCATCTTTTGAAACTTATTATTCTATACTCTATTCCCCCGACCCCACAAAGAGATGCTCATTCAGCTTCCGGCGCAATGCGAATTCGTCCAAATTGGGTTCAAGGATTCCCTCCATGGCGACGGCTATCTTTCCAGTTTCTTCAGATATCACTACAGCAATCACATCCGTCTCTTCGCTTATACCGAGCGCTGCCCGATGGCGAGTACCAAAGCTCGGATCGAGCTGCTCTCGCTCTGTCAACGGCAGAATACATTGTGCTGCCTCCAAAACATCGTTCTGAATAATTACAGCCCCGTCGTGCAGAGGTGACTGGGGATTGAAGATAGAAACAAGAAGTGGAGCTGTCACTTCAGATTTAAGTGGAGTACCGCCCTCTTTAATGGACTTTAGACCCGTATCACGCTGGAGGACGATGAGCCCGCCCCATTTCCTCCGCTGAAGTTCAACACACGTTTCCGAAACGGCGTCGATAGTCTTTGAAGTTCCTACCTTGAAGAGCCGTCGGATAAAGCGTGTTCGTCCAACAAAGATAAGCAGGCGACGCAGTTCGGGTTGGAACAGAATTACGAAAGCAACAACCCAAACTGTTTGAATCTGATCTACAATCCATATCATCCCGCGCATGCCGAAAGCTCTAAACAGAAACGATGATATGAGAATGATTACCAGTCCTACAAGCATGTGTCCAGCCCGAGTCCCTTTGAAATAGTGATAGAGCTGGATGAACAGCCACGTCACTAGTATGATATCAATGACGTCCACGAGAGTGATGGAGAGAAATCCCAGTTTTACGAGTGTCATGCCGCTGCTCCTTCAAGACGAATGGCGTCTGAAATCAGAACCACTCGCCGCATCTCTTTAACATCATGTACGCGAACAATTTTCGCGCCGTTTAAGATGGCAGCAGTGATGGATGCTGAAGTCCCTTCGAGTCGTTCATTTTCAGGTAGCTCAAGCGTCTTGCCGATGAACGATTTTCTCGACGGTCCTATCATAACAGGATAGCCCAAATCACATATTTTCTGCAGCTCATTCAAGATAACAAAATTGTCCGCCACTCGCTTGCCAAAACCGATCCCGGGATCGAGAATAATTTTTTCTCGGGAGATGCCGGTTGAAAGTGCAAAGGCAATCCGCTCTTCGAAATAGTTTACAAGTTCAGTCATCAAGTCGTCGTAGCTGGGATTAACCTGCATAGTCCTTGGTGTTCCTTTCATATGCATGATTATTGAGTGAACATCCCGTTCAGACGCTAGCTGCGCCATGAGGTTGTCTCCACGTAAACCAGAAATGTCGTTGATGATGGTCGCACCAGCATCAAGCGCTTTTTCTGCTACGACTGACTTGTAGGTATCAATGGAAATGGGAATATCTATAGTTTCATTTAAAGCAGAAATGACGGGCAACACTCGGCGGAGTTCTTCCGAGTCACTTACTGGGTCCGCACCTGGTCGAGATGACTCACCACCGATATCTATGATGTCAGCTCCTTCTTCAACCATCTGGACGGCTCGTTCAATAGCTTTATCAGCATCGGAAAATTCGCCACCATCGGAAAAAGAATCGGGAGTTATATTCAACACACCCATGATGAGTGTTCGGTTCTGACATAAGAGTTTAGATAACGTCATTATTGATAATTTATAACAGGTCTATTTAAAAAAGTGTACTTTACACAAAAGAGAGTCAAAGGAAATCCTATTTTACCTCTTTTTCCTCTTTCTCTGGTTCGATCTCGTCGACCGATTCAGTATCTTCTGCTTTTTCGATTGTTTGACCATTATTTTCCCGGGCAGGACGTCTATTCAATTTTTCACCTGCCAAAATACCATCTAACTCAGAACCTTCAATTGTTTCGTATTCCAACAGTACTTTGGCTAATGCGTGCAGTTTGTCAATATTTTCTTTCAGAAGTTTCATAACATCATCTTCAGCCCCGGTAAGAATCTTGGTCACTTCCTCATCGATTTTCTGTGCTGTCTCTTCGCTATAGTCACGGTGTTTGGCGATTTCCCGACCAAGGAAGATCTCTTCTTCCTTTTTACCAAATGTGAGCGGCCCCATAACGTCACTCATTCCCCACTCACACACCATTTTCCGGGCTACCTTAGAAGCGACTTCTATGTCGTTTCCACCACCTGTGGTGAGTTCACCGAAGATAATCTGCTCAGCGACTCTTCCACCCATTAGGACTTTCAGCTTCGTCTCAATATAAGATTTAGCATAGTTATGTCTTTCATCAATGGGAAGTTGTGCTGTGAGACCCAGAGCTCGTCCACGCGGAATGATTGTCACTTTGTGAACTGGATCCGCATCCGGGAGAAGCTTGGCTACTAAAGCGTGTCCGGATTCATGATAAGCAGTCAGTTCCTTCTCCTCATCGCTTAAGAGCATACTCTTCCGTTCTACACCCATCATCACTTTATCTTTCGCTTCTTCAAAATCGTCCATGTTCACACTGGACTTCTCTTTTCTCGCCGCCAGTAGCGCTGCCTCATTCACAATGTTTTCAAGATCAGCTCCTACAAGTCCCGGCGTCCCCTTAGCAATGGTCTCGAGATTGACATCTTTCATGGGGATATTCCTGGTGTGAACTTTTAGGATGCCATGTCTACCTCGTAAATCAGGAGCATCTACCACAACCTGTCGGTCAAAACGACCAGGTCTAAGCAGTGCTGAGTCGAGAACATCAGGTCGATTGGTCGCAGCCAAAATAATGATATTGGTGTTGGGCTCAAATCCATCCATCTCCACCAGAAGTGCATTAAGGGTCTGTTCCCGTTCATCATGGCCTCCGCCAAGTCCAGCACCGCGATGTCTGCCTACAGCATCAATTTCATCTATGAATACTATTGCCGGAGCATGTTTCTTTCCTTGCTCAAATAGATCTCGAACCCTTGAGGCACCTACACCTACGAACATCTCTACAAAGTCTGCTCCACTGATGCTGAAAAACGGCACGCCGGCTTCACCCGCAACGGCTCGCGCCATAAGTGTCTTTCCAGTCCCTGGAGGGCCCAGCAAGAGGACACCTTTAGGAATTCGACCTCCCAGCTTTTGGAACCGTTTGGGGTGTTTCAGGAACTGGATTATTTCCGTAAGTTCCGTTTTAGCTTCTTCGCAGCCGGCCACATCATCAAAAGTAACACCTGGTTTATCAGTCGTCCAGAGGCGTGCCTTACTTCTTCCAAAACTGAAAAGACCTTTTGTACCGCCGGCACCTCCCTGCATTCGCCGCATGATGAAAATCCAGAAGACAATTAATAGAAGCCACGGTGCCATACTCAAGAGATATCCACCCCAATCAACACTTGGTGTATCAAACGTATATTGAATCCCTCTTGCCTTCCATTCGGTCTCCATAGCTTCATCAGCTTCTCTTGGAAGTACAACCCAAAAGGCATCTACCGGTATTCGTTGACTACCCCGTACAATTGGTTGTTGTCGTTTAAGCTTACCGTGGAAGTTATTCTCTATAATCTCTGCAGAAGCTATTATTTCCGAATCCCGGAATTGTTCGTATTCATAATACTTAAGCTCAACTTCATCTCCGTTTGTGCCGGTAAACAGTCCTGAGACAAAAATGGCTGATATAAGGATAATTACCCAGATAAGAGATGTTTTACCCGCCTGCTTCCACTGGAAGCCTTGATTACCCTTCTGTTGATCGCCGCCAGATTGATTATCAGGTGTACTGTGTTTGTTCTTGTTTTCCTGTTCACTCATTATAATAAATCCTTAATTACAGTCTTTCTCTAACTCGTCTTCTATTGAAAAAATACCCTTTAAGTTCCTCTTTTTCTGATCCATATCAAGTCCATAGCCTACAACATAATCAGCAGGAATCTCAAATCCAACATAATCCAAGTCGAAATTTAGCTTTGCTACCTCTCTTTTGAAAAGCAAACTTACCACAGCCACCGACGATGGCATAGAATCTTCAATACGAGCTTTCAAAAAGCTAATAGTTAATCCCGAATCGACGATATCTTCAACGATAATTACATTTCTTCCGGCAACATCAGAAGAAATATCCTTTCTTAAATGGATTGTTCCAGAAGAAGCATTACCTTCATAACTTGATAATTTTATAAAGTCAACTTCACAGTCAATGGTCACTTCACGTAAAAGGTCTGCCATGAAAATAAAGCTGCCATTTAAAACTCCCACAAAGATGGGTTCTCTCCCTTTGTAATCTCTGGAAATTTCTTTTCCCATTTCACCAATCCTTTTGGCTAGCTGTGCAGCAGAAATCAATTCTCGCATAATAAATTCTCTTCAAGCCACTGTAAACGTCCAAACCGAGAAGTTTCTTTGGTCACTTTAAATCTATCATCGAGACAGACACCGCATAGCCATACGATTTCATCATCTGATGTAAGTACATATTGTCTGTCTTTAGCAAAGCGATCTAACTTCCGATCAATTAAAATATCACTGACTTTTTTACTACCGTTCAAACCAAGTGGATTCATCCTGTCACCAGGCTGCCAACCCCGGAGTTGTAATGTATTCGAAGGAATTGAAGCTATATCGATCAATTCTTCACTGCTATCAGTTGTAAACGGAGCAGATTCACTTAATATTACGAGCTCAAACTTACAATCTCCTACACTCATTGATAAATCTCTTGCTTGAAAGCTTTGGTAAATATCATCAGCTTTAAACAGTGTTTTTTGAGAAAGTAGGAAATTTTCTCTATCTCTCAACAGTGTCCAACTTCTGGGGAGTGCTAACATCTGTCCCGTCCTCGACGAATTGAGGAAAGCATCTAGTGATCGCCAGACATGCCCACGCCAATCACCGCCATTTGTGAGATGATAGATTAGCCGTTTTCTCATGAAGGCAGATTCCATCATCAGATGATCAACATTTATACAAAGAACACCATCGCTTCGAATCGACACAAGGGTCTCTCTCCTTCTTTCCAATTCTTTTTCGAGGAAATCTTCTAATTCGTTCACATTTTCTGTCAGGATTTTGATTCCGCTTTGATAGTCTGAAAATCGAGAGCCGAGAACTGTAAGAATTTCATGTCGGATAAAGTTCCGTTCATAATTCGTATCATCGTTTGTGGAATCGTGCCGGAATAGTAAGGAATTATCCCCTGCATACGCTTCAATGTTCTCACGCTTAAACGGCAGGAGCGGCCGGACTATCTTGCCAACTTTCTCTCGGATTCCTTGAAGCCCCTGGACACCTGTTCCATGCAGTATCTTCATCAAAATCGTTTCCGCTTGATCATCAGTGTGGTGAGCAGTGACAATCCAGTCGAGCCCTGCGGTTTCCCTGCACTTTTCCAGAAATTCATATCGATGACGGCGAGCAAATGCTTCCCAGTTTTCGCTGCTATTGTCTAGCATTGGAGGTAGCTTCTTGACATGGAAATTCAAACCACTCTCTTTTGCTAGTTTTTCAGAAAATGCTGCATCTTCATCCGCTTCCTCTCCACGAATTCCGTGATGGTAATGAGCTACCTCAATGTGCCAATTCTGATCTGAAGAAAGAGTATCCAACAAATGCATCAGAACAACGGAATCCATCCCGCCGGAAAGTGCAACAAGGATTCTCGAATGCTTGGGAAGTAACCCTGTTCTGCGTAGATGTTCAAGAAAAACACGTTTCAAATTATTTATTTTATTCATGGGCGCTTATAATTTACGGTGAGTTCCACACTGATAAAGGAATTTTTAACGAATTTACTAATAAAGCAGTTATTTGAATTCGCTTATGAGCGTTGAATTTGCTTTCTCTATAAAATCAATGACTTTCATCTTGAAAATAAAGTGTATCGAACTCCACTGATTCTATTATACTTCATCAAAAAATAAGTGCTTAAGACTTTGGATTTTATCATCATAATTCTTCGGATCCAGGTAAAAACAGGTAGCCGCAATGGAACTAAGAAGTGAATTGCCATCTTGAGGTGTAAAACAGAATCCAACGACTTCACTCTCATTGTGAATTGCCAATGTAGGTACTGAAATTACTGTCTGATTTAATATTCTACCATAGTGACCATGATCCCTTCCAAACGAAAATACCGTATTGCTCGCTTTTTTCTCTGTAAGAGCTATTAGTGGGTTTGCCTCAAATCTCTCTAATACTGTCTGCATCGTTATCTTTTCAGTCAATTTCAGATTAAACCAGATGATGTGCATATATTGTGTATTAATCTTTATTGCTGATGAAAATAGATTAGGTTCTCGGTTGATAGTCTGGAACAATTGAAAAGCGTCCCTGGCGTGGTGAGTACCAAATTTATCAGTTTCATGTTCACCCACCTGGGGAGATGGAATAAAAGAGCTATCTTGACTGATATCGGTTGCACGACGGATGCAGTTAAATCTCCCATAATCCAATGTATCCTTACCCCCGTTATAAGCAATCGTATCCGCGAGAGAAGCGATGTTATGAGTATTACACGAAACTATCTGCACATATTGGTTATCATTCCTCTGTAGTGCTTCGTCATTGATACTTCTGGCATATTTCAATCCGAAACCGTGTTCGCTTCCCTGAGCGATAAATCCTTTTACTTTGTCAGAAAATTTCTCGTAATACTTTTGTTTATTTTTCTGACCGAATCCTTTCGGAGTACAGTCAATTACGACACTAGCTCTACTTATGGCCTCCTCAGCTTCAAACTCAGGCTCAATACCCATATCTTTGAAAACATCCCACTTATCTTCATAAACTGCCAGCCGGGCTCCTCTGGCCAATAGATCATTGACCTTTGCCCGCTCATAAGAAAGGGGTGAATTCTTATGAAATGTTACTTCGTCTATACCAAGTTGTTCTTTGTAATCACTTAATAAACCAATAAGAGGCTCACCAATGGTACCGGTGCCAACTACATGGACTATATTATTACTCACTTTTCTTCCTCCAATAGACTAATTCGTTTAAGTATTTTTCTTTCAGTCAAAAACATTTTCAGCCACCAACTAATCACAGACCCAAAAACAATGATACATACTGTTACAAAATAACCAAGGTGCTTATAATCCATGAGTTAACTCCAGTTGTTTTTGCTTGAGTTTTAAGATATGTATCCGATACCAAACCATGTAAATAAACAGTAAAGTAAATGTAGCCAAGTTGAAAAAGAACACATTTAATACCAGTGAGGACTGCTCACTCATTCCCAATTGAGGATGTGCTTGAGTGTCAGCACTCCAAAATTTCAGGGAAAGATATACAATGGGAACATCCAAAAAAGCAATTATCCCCAAGACAGCAGAATTTCGCGCAATCCGTTCGTAGTGACCTCCAAACTGCCGTAGCATAAAGTATCCCACATATAACAGAAACAAAATAAGTGTGGTCAGTAATCTCGGTTCCCATGTCCAAGGTTGTCCCCAGGCAGCCTGTCCCCAAATTGGACCCGTAATCAATATAAGAAGACAGAAGAATGTACCCAACTCAGCAGAAGCCACACCAATCTGATCCCACTTCCTGTTACCTGTTCTCAGGAATTGGACTCCGGCAATCATCACAATGAAATAACCAAGAAATGCTGTCCATGCTGAGGGGACGTGGTAGTAGAATATCTTTTGAGCCCATAAATAACCTGCTTCTTTGTCAACTGTAAGAGAATAATCCACGACAATTTTCAATCCAGCCCCGAGCATGATAATTATTATTACTGCCATAATATTAGGAATTCGCTTTGAATTAAATGAGTTCATTATTCTTCACTTACGTAGTCGAAGATTAAGACACCTGTAACGGAAAACGCAATGACAAAAGTGAAAATAATTGCTCCCCAAACTTTCCATTCTTCAAAAGGTAAACCAACCATTAAGGCATCTGTGGATTTCACAGCTGCAATTAACAGAGGTGACACCAACGGAAAAAGCAAAATAGGCAAAAGAACTTCGCTCATTCTGGCTCTGAGAGTGATACCGGCCACTAAACTTCCGACGGCAGCTATTCCCAAATCCGCCATAATGAACAGAAGCAGCCACAATCCGATTTGGCTTGGGATGTCTAGAGCCAAGAAAAGCCAAAACAGCGGGACGATAATGATTTGTGCCATCAACAGAAAAAGGAATCCACTAACCCATTTGCTTAGGAAAATTAGCGATCTGTCAACCGGTGCAGATAAGACAAGCCCAATAGCGTCAAACTCTTTTTCTAGAGAAAACGATCGATGCAGGCCAAGCACTGAGATAAAGAGAAAAACCATCCAAAGAAGACCGGAAGCAAAGATCGAAAAGGTTTTAGGTGATTCATTAAACGAGAATGAATACAATAAAATCACAGAAACTCCGAAAGAAGCCATGGAAATCACAATCTCCTTACTGCGAAGCTCAATAAGCAAATCCTTCTTTAGTAATGCAGTAAACATGGTTAGCTTTGAGATTCCTTATTCAGCACACCGTCTGAGAGGGAGTAGATTACGGTGCAATATCTCTTGAGCCAGCTCATGTCGTGGGAGACAATCATCATGCTTCTATCCTCTTCCTGCCAGCGATGGAGAAAATTCTCCAATAGTTGACTGCCGTCTTCATCCAGTCCGGTTGTAGGTTCATCGAGAAGGAGCAATTTCCACGGCACAATTATAGTTTTAGCAAGCCCTAACCTCTGCAGCATTCCTCGAGAATAATTCCGTATGGGGTCCCAGCGATACCGGCTCAAGCCAACTTTCTCCAGCGCTTCCGAAATCTCATCAACAGACTTGGGATGACCATAAAGCCGAGCGGTGAGTTTAAGATTTTCTTCTCCGGTCAAAACAGGATAGAGATTGGGATGGTGGCTGATAAACAGGACATTCTCTCGGTTTTTGTGCGAACCTTTAATCAGAGAGTTTCCGTTGAGAAAGGCGTCACCAGAATCACATGCTGAGATACGTGCCAATGTCCTCAGGAGAGTGGTTTTCCCTGCTCCGTTAGCACCGACGATTCCTACTATTTCGCCATCCTTAACCCGGAGTGAGAGATCCTTCAGCACCGGGCGCATGAAGAAAGATTTACTTAGATTTTGAATTTCAAGCATAACAGTAATAGTGTTAGAGCTAACCCGGGACCTAACTCTTCCCTTGTTGCTCAATATCATCAATAATCAGAGATGCCTCTTCTTTTAACATCAGTCTGGTACGTTTATAATCTTCGTCTGATAAGTTCCCCATGTCATGCTCCATTTCCGCTTCCTTAATCTGCCGAAAGATAATTTCCTTCCGCAGTTGGAGCGTTTGCATTTCATCATCCTCAGTATCAGAATGAATTGCTACATGAGTAGCGAATAGCGGCTGAACAATAAAAATCACGAGAACAGCGAAGGTCAACAAAATCATGATTTCTGCGAACATGTTACTCCTTTTTCTTTCTCGGCCATATAGCTATTATTGTTCCTGCCACAAGGAAATATCCTCCCAACCAGACCCACCATACAAGCGGATTGATCATTATTTTGATGGCATAAAGACCGCGTGTGTGGTCAGCCCCGCTGAAAACTGAGTAAATATCAGCCATAATACCCGTCTGAAGATCTAGCTCACTATGCTGCTGTTCTCGATTCGTTCTGGGAAAATATATCCTGAACTCAGGGTTGAGAGTATCCACGATTTTATTATCTTTTTCAACATTTAATTCAGCAACAAGCGCATTATGGTTAGGACGCACTTTCTCTTCAACTTCCTGAAGGGTAAACTTAAAGCCGGCAAGTTCCGTGTGGTCCCCCCGGGACATTGTGGCTTCTACTTCGGAATCGAAAGCTTTGCCTACAAAGCCGATGAACATAAACACAATCCCCAAGTGAACAATATAACCGCCGTACCGGGAACGGTTTCTGGAAGTCATTGCAACCAGAGCAGTAAACAGATTTTCTTTAAACCTCTTCGTTCGACTTCTGATACCTCGGTAAAACTCCATGCTGATAGTCCCCAGAACAAAAAAGCTCAGGCCCAACGTCATCAGCGGATAGATAGATTTTATTCCCATAACGAAAAACACCGCAATGGCACCTAATCCGATTACCAAGGGAATAGAGAAATTCCGTATGAGACTTTCCTTTGATGTTCTTCGCCACGCGAGAAGCGGCCCGACCCCTGCCAGAGTGAGCAGCAACAATCCAATCGGGATAGCAATCTGATTGTAAAACGGGATGCTGACGCTGATCTCTCTACCCATGAGTTTCAGAGATATGAGCGGAAAAAGAGTTCCCCAAAGCACGGCAAAGCAGAGACTGACGAAAATTACATTATTGAAGAGAAATCCGCTCTCCCGGGAAAGCATGGACTCCATCCGTTTTGTTGACTTCAGCACTTGCCTGCGGCTGATTACGAGATATGCGCTGATGGCTATAATCACAAGAACAAAAGCAAGAAACAGCTGACCGAATTTGTCCGCTGTAAAGGCATGGACGGAAGAGACAGCGCCACTTCGAGTAATGTAAGTTCCAAAGATACAGAGAACGAACGTGCTGATTATTAAAATCATATTCCACGTCTTTAGCATCTCCTTCTTCTCTTGGATGATTATGCTGTGGACAAAAGCCGTTCCTGTCAGCCACGGCATAAAGGAAGCATTTTCCACCGGATCCCACGCCCAGTATCCTCCCCAGCCTAATTCATTATAAGCCCACCAACCGCCCAGGATTATACCTATACTCTGCCACAGCCACGCAAAAAGTGTCCAGCGCCGTATTCCCCGCACCCAAGCAGCATCCACTCTGCGAACTACCAACGCGGCAATTGCGAAAGCAAAGGGGACGGTAAATCCGACATAGCCTAAATAAAGTGTGGGGGGATGAAGTGCCATTGCAAAGTTTTGAAGAAGAGGATTTAATCCAAGACCATCAGACGGAATGAAGTCTGCATTCACCGGAATAAAGGGATTGGTGGAAAAATTCACCATAAATAGAAAAAAAAGCTGGACTCCAGTTAATACTGCAATCACATAAGGCATAAGATCTGATCGTTTTCTCTGATTTTGGAAGATGACTACAGCAGAATAGATTGAAAGTACTAATAGCCAGAAAAGGAGTGATCCTGCTTGTCCTGCCCAGAGAGCCGCAAACTTGTATAGAAGAGGAGTTTCCTTGCTTGTGAAGTGAGCAACGTAATCCACTTCGAATGCACTTTTTACAAGAAGAACAGTAAGAGTTGCTGCAGCTAAAGTCACCAACATAGAAACACCAAGTGCCATCCGTTGTCCCACGTGGAAAAGGCGTTCATCCCGCCACCGTATATGAATAAACAGTACTATTTGAGTCAAAACTGCAAGCCCTAATGCGAGATTTAAGAGTGTTGCGCCGTATATAGCCATGGTTTAGTTATTGTTGAGTAGTGAGTGGTAACTGGTTTCTATTCACTTCTCATCAGTTGCTGTTCTACAAATCACCAATTAAATATCCTCCTCAAGTTCTCCTTCGTACCGAGAAGCACATTTTGTCATGAGATTGTCCGCATGAAATTCCCCGTTCTTATAATTGCCTTCTACTATGACTTCCACACGCTTGTTGTGAAACATATCCGGTACTGTCTGCTGAGAATAAAGTACATTAATGGACATTTCATCTTGGGCTAAATCAAAGCGCCACCCTTCGGCGATCTCCTGACGACTCCCGTCCACGATGGTTCCGCCCATCTTTACCCGCTTACCAGGCTGAAGTACGTTATCCTCTTTCAACTCCTTCACAGTTACATAGGGAAGTTCGTACTCAGAAAAACCCGTTAAAGTCCATATAACAATTACCATTGCGATGGCACCGATGACAATAGCAAACTTCTTGTTCATTACATTATTCTCCCTTAATTCAACTCACTAGAATGCGGGCGTTTCGTTCCATTCTCCAAAAACTTTTTTCATTGCAGTGACGATCTCTCCCAATGAAGCACCTGCGTGTGCTGCTTCAATTATGGGAGGGAGGAGGTTCTGCTCTGAAGAAGCAGATGCTTCCACATTTGCCAGAGCCGCTGCTACTGCCTGAGAATCCCTCTCTTCACGCAGTTTAACCAAGGAGGCATTTTGATTTTCCTCCACATCAGTACCTATCTCTAGGATGGGTATCTCTATTTTCTCGTCCTCTTTGATGAAGTCGTTGACACCGACAACAATACGGCTTTTCTCATTAATTTTCTTTTCGTACTCAAAGGCAGAGCGGGCTATTTCCCTCTGAAAATAGCCGTCTTCAATAGCAGAAATGACACCTCCCATCTCATCCACTTTCCGGAAATAATCTTCAGCTTCTGCTTCAAGCTTATCTGTCAGTGATTCCACATACCAAGAACCCCCCAGCGGATCTACTACATTAGCGACGCCAGTTTCGTAGGCAATTAGCTGCTGAGTACGGAGTGCAATTTCCGCGGCTTTTTCAGATGGCAAAGCTAATGTTTCATCCATAGAATTGGTGTGGAGTGATTGAGTTCCACCCATTACTGCGGCCAATGCCTGGAATGCAGTCCTGGCGATATTGATCTCAGGCTGCTGAGCAGTAAGAGTTGCACCGGCAGTCTGGGTATGAAACCTCAGTTTCCAAGATCGCTCAGATTTGGCATCATATTTTTCTTTCATGTGATGGGACCAGATTCGGCGCGCTGCCCGATATTTTGCCACCTCCTCGAATAAATCAAGATGGGAGTTAAAAAAGAATGAAAGACGAGGAGAAAACTCATCCACATCGATCCCACGCTCGATGGCATGTTCCACATAACAAAAGCCATCCAAAAGGGTGAAGGCGAGTTCCTGTGCCGCGGTTGAGCCCGCTTCCCGAATATGGTAACCACTGATTGAAATAGTGTTGAACTTAGGCAGCTCGCTGGTACAAAATTCGATAATATCGGTAATTATCCGCATGGACGGTTTTGGCGGGAAAATCCACTCTTTCTGGGCAATGAACTCCTTCAAAATATCGTTCTGCAGCGTTCCACGAAGATTGATCCGATCTACACCTTGCTCCTCGGCAGAAGCAATGTAAAAAGCGAGCAGGATGATGGCAGGGCCATTAATAGTCTGAGACACGCTTACCGCACCGAGATCAATACCTTTGAACAAGGTCTGCATGTTTTGCAGACTCTGGACGTTCACACCGCATTTACCTACTTCGCCGCGGGAAAATTCATGATCTGTGTCATATCCCATTAGTGTGGGCATATCATAAGCAACAGAGAGACCAGTCTGGCCTTGTTTTAACAAATAATGATATCGGGCATTTGTATCTTCAGGTGTACCAAATCCGGAAAACTGCCGCATGGTCCACAGTTTACCACGATACATGTTTGCGTGAATCCCTCGTGTGTAAGGATACTGCCCGGGAAACCCTAATTTCTCAAGATAGTCGTCATCAGCATCGGCTGGATAGTAAAGTGGGTCTACCGAACTGCCGCTGACTGTATCAAAGTTATAGTCCCGCTTGGAAGACGAAGAAACTTCTTCCTGCCACTTCTGTTTCTTTTTGTTGCTATCCATGGAATTAAACTTTTTGGCTGATAGATCAGCTATACTATGTACTTACCTCTAAATGGGAATCAGCTAAAATTCTACGTAATCGATCAGCAATTCCTTCAGAAGAAAGGTGGAGTTGATTGAGGAGTATCTCTCTGCTGCCGTGTTGAACAAACTCATCAGGAATACCCATTTGCTGGAAATAACCTTTGTAACCATGCTCATTTAACCACGAAAGTACAGCTGAACCGAAACCGCCGGTAAGAGCTCCTTCTTCGATAGTCAGGATTGCATCGAAATCGGTCATGATTTGACGTAATAATTTTTCATCAAGCGGTTTTACGAAGCGAGCATTGACTATTTGCGGTTGATTCTGATCATCTAAAAGAGCAGCTGCTTTTACCGCTTCTTCAACCATGCTCCCCACCGCAAGCAGTGCCACATTTTTACCGGGCTGTAATACCTCCCAATTGCCTATTTCTATAATTTCAGGTTTGCCATTTTCATCAAATGCAATACTCGATGTTTTTGGATAGCGGACTGCAAAAGGTCTATCAAATTTGTCTAAAGCTGAAAAGAGAAGGTTCCGAAGTTCATTTCCATTCTTCGGTGCGGCAATTACAAGGCCCGGGATTGTTCTCAAAAATGCCATATCAAAAACACCGTGATGAGTAGGACCGTCAGGACCAACAACTCCTGCACGATCGAGTGCGAAAATGACAGGAAGGTTCTGAAGTGCAACATCATGTACAATCATATCATAACTTCGCTGTAGAAATGTTGAATAAATAGCCACAATTGGTTTCATACCGGAAGCCGAAAGCCCTGCGGCAGACGTTACTGCATGCCCTTCAGCTATACCTGAATCAAAGAATCTATTAGGGTATTGAGCATGGAAAGAGGTTAATCCTGTCCCTTCTCGCATTGCAGCAACAACTGCACATACTTTCTCGTCTGCTTCTGCCATCTCGCAGGCGATTTTACCAAAAACCGTACTATAGTCTGGGGCTTTGGGCTTTTCCTGACCATTGTCAGAAGGTTTTCCGCTTACGCTATACCACTTGAGAGAATCCTCTTCAGCACCCTCATGTCCGGCACCTTTTTTCGTTAAAACATGAAGAACCGCTGGATGATGATAATCATTGAGGTTACCCAGCGTTTCTAAAAGCTCATTCATATTGTTTCCATTAATAGGACCAAAATACCGAAGACCTAGTTCTTCAAAAATAATTCCCGGAACCAAAAAGCTTTTAAGACCTTCCTGGAGTGTATGTAGGAATCTTCTGACAACTCCGGAGATTTTAGGTAGTTTACCTGTCAGTCTCCAGATTTTGTCACGGACGCGGTTATACAACGGAGTTGTTACTACCTTAGTCAGATAATGGGATAGTGCACCTACCGTAGGGGAGATTGACATCTGATTATCGTTAAGTACAATGAGAAACTGTCCATCTATTTGTGCAGCATTGTTTAGTCCTTCGAAAGCCAAACCGCCCGTCAAAGCACCATCACCGATGATTGAAATAATTCTCTCGGATGTACCATTTAATTTTCTTGCTTGAGCCATCCCCACACCTGCAGAAATAGAAGTGCTGGCGTGACCGGCACCAAAAGCATCGTATTCACTCTCTTCACGGCGAAGAAAACCACTGATACCTTCATCCTGCCGCAAAGTGATAAATGAATCCCGCCGTCCAGTTATAATCTTATGAGCATACGTCTGATGTCCTACATCCCAGATCAATTTATCTTCTGGTGTATTGAAGACTTTGTGGAGAGCTACGGTGAGATCAACAACTCCCAGAGGAGACGCAAAATGCCCGCCCTTTTCCTCAACAACCTCCATGATGTATGTTCGGAGTTCATCACAGATACCCTGGAGTTCTTCGCAGTTAAGATCTCGAAGGTCGGCAGGTGACTGGATAGTTTTCAGTTTTTTCATCTTTATTAGGCTAATACAGGTTTTTGAATCAAATCTAGAAAATATTGATGGACGTAATTGTTACTCGATAATTCAGGATGAAATGTACATGCCATGTGCCTATCCTGTTTCACCATAACCGGCTCATCTTTCACTCTGGCTAAAACCTCTACCTCACGACCCATAGACAAAATCCGCGGTGCACGGATGAAGACACCTCTTGTTGTAACAGATGATCCATTCATACTCAACTCTAGTGATGTGGTGAAAGAATCTATCTGACGACCATAGGCATTCCGTGAGACCTTAATATTAATAAGCCCAAGTGGAATCACCTTTTTATCAGCAGCATCTGTTGCCATAAGAATCATTCCGGCACAAGTTCCGAGAACAGATTTCTTCTTGGCAAAGTCTAACACCGCCGGCCGAAGTCCACTCTCATCAAGAAGTTTAGACATGGTAGTTGATTCACCTCCAGGAATGATAAGACCATCACATCCATCTAGGTCGGCCGGATACCGCACATAACAGACTGATACACCCAAATGCTCAATGGCAATGCGGTGCTTCTCGAAAGCACCTTGCAGGCTTAGAATACCAACAACAGTCATTACCAGCCCCGCTCCTGCATCCGTTGTCCTTCGGGGATTTCCGACATGTCGAGGCCTTTCATCGCTTCTTGAAGGCCGTAGGAAACTTCAGCTAATTTCTCAGGATCATCATAATAAGTTACAGCCGCAACGATAGCCTCTCCTCGGGCTGCAGGATCTTCTGATTTAAAGATGCCGGACCCTACAAAAACGCTTTCAGCTCCTAGCTGCATCATTAGAGAAGCATCCGCTGGAGTAGCAATACCACCAGCGGCGAAATTCGGCACAGGTAGTTTACCCAGTTTTGCCACCTGTTTCACCAGCGAATACGGTGCACCAAGTTCCTTAGCTTTAGCCATTAGCTCTTCCTCTTCAAGTACAGTTAACTCTTTGAGCTGGCTCTGCACCATTCTCATGTGCCGTACTGCTTCCACGATATTACCGCTGCCGGCTTCACCTTTGGTACGAATCATGGCAGCTCCCTCGCCTATTCTGCGAAGGGCTTCACCCAGATTGCGGCAACCGCAGACGAAAGGAACTTTAAATGCTTGTTTATTGATGTGATTGGCTTCATCCGCAGGCGTCAACACCTCGCTCTCATCAATAAAATCAATATCAAGAGTTTCCAGAATTTGTGCTTCTGCGAAATGGCCTATTCGGCATTTGGCCATAACAGGTATGGAAACTTTATCCTGAATCTCTTTAATCATGGCAGGTTGAGACATGCGGGCAATGCCGCCGTCTTCGCGAATATCAGCAGGAATTCTTTCCAGTGCCATAACTGCTGCAGCTCCTGCTTCTTCAGCAATTACAGCCTGCTCCGCAGTGGTAACATCCATAATTACTCCACCCTTCAGCATTTCCGCCAAGCCTACCTTTACTTCAAATGATCCTTTTTCCATATCCTTAAACCTCCTGAAGTTTTTCCGAGAATGATTTGATCCTCTCCCGAACCTCATCGATCAAATAATCTGGAGTGGATGCCCCAGCAGAGATTCCCACAGTATCACAACCATTAAACCACTTTTCATCCAGCTCACTTTCTGAATTAACCTGATGGGTATTGGGATTGATTTCGATCGACAATTTTGCCAGTCTTTTCGAGTTAGCGCTGGTAAATGAGCCTATGATTATCATTACGTCGCATTTATTCGCCAGTTCCTTAATTTGGGCCTGATTCCGCTTAGTCGGAAAACAAATCGTGTTTATGAATCGCAGATCGAACACTTTTGTCATCAGTATGTTAATGATAGCCCGGACATTTTCGATGGTCTGAGTAGACTGGCTCACAACGCCTGCTCGCTTCATTTTCCTGAGCTCTTCCGCCTCCTTGGTAGTAGCAACCACAACTGCATCATCCACCTGGCTTGCTATACCTATAACTTCATCGTGACCGTGATCTCCGATGATAATTATAGGGCGATTTTCCTCTGCCAGCTTCCGAACCTCATCGTGGATTTCACGAACCAGTGGACAGGTGGCATCAATGATATTCATATTATGATCCTTTGCTTCATCCCAAACTGCATTAGCAGTCCCGTGAGCACGGAATAGAATTGGTGAGTCTTCTGGAACTTCCAACAGCTTCTTCACGACCTTTGTACCTGCTTCAGATAAATCCTGAACTACCCGCTCATTATGTACGATGGTTCCTAACATATAAACATCACCGTGTTGTTGTGTACTTTCATAGGCAAGATTTACAGCATCTCGTACACCAAAACAATAACCAGCATCTTTTGCTATTACAATCTTCATTTCATTTTAGCGACTTGAGTTTCAATCTCAGCTTCAGCCATAGGGACAACTTTACTGATAGCTTCATCTAGTGATAATCGGACAGTTGCGCCTGCAGCAAATTCATGCCCACCACCACCAAGTTTCCGAGCAAGTGCGTTTATCTTGATCTTTCCCTTAGAACGAAAATTAATCCTGCAACGATCATCACTTTGTTCATTAATCATGAGTGCTACTTCTGCACCTTTTACAGATCGCACCATATCGGTAAAGCCACCAATATATTCAGACTTTCCACCGGTTTTCCACATCATATCTCGCGTTACTGTGAACCATGCCAGGGCACCATCTGCAGAAAGCCTAATGGACTCCAACGCTGCGCCAAGCAATCTGAGCCGTTCAACAGGACTCGATTCATATACAGCAGCATAAAGCTCATAAGGATTTACACCCTGTCGAATAAGTTCACTGGCCATCTCGTGTGCTTCAGGAGTGGTATTGCTATAGCGGAATGAACCTGTATCCGTCATGAGAGCGATATAAAGACCTTCTGCTTCCTCTCGTCCGAGAATTAATTCTTCACCAACTTGATCAGCTGCATAACATAGATACTCATAAATGAGATAACCCGTGGCGCTTGCAGACAGATCGTGCAATGTGTGCATAAAACCATTTGGATTTCGGTGAGGGTGATGATCAATACTAACTGTTTTCACATTGAGTTCTTTCAAATCTTCACCTAGTTCCTGCAAACGATCATAGTCACCGACATCAAAAATGATTGCTAAATCCACACCGACCAACCAATCTTTGTGAGCTGCCCGATCATACTCTTCAAACTTCGTAAAATCAAAAATTTGCTGATACTCTTCATTCAAGCCTGAAGGGTTCAGAATTCTGCATTCCTTCCCCTGGTTTTTCAGCGAATAATAAAGCGCTGCTTCTGAGCCCAAGCCATCACCGTCAGGATTCACATGAGTACTTAGCAAAATCTTGTCTGCTTTCTGAATGAGTTCATGAATTTCGCCCCATTGGTTCATGATTAGTCCTAGTTTCTCCGAATTCCAGCCAACTCTTGCAGGAAACGCCAGTTCTGCAACCTATCTTCCTGCGCCCTCAACAATTCCTCAGATTGATTCCCCTCAGAATCAAACTGCTTTGCAAACCGACCCTCAGAGCGAGCAAAGGTGATGAAATCCAATACCTCCCCCGTCTTTGGATTGGTGTACCAATCCTCCTTCTGAGCCGGATTGCCTTGTAAACTCAAACGGCTGGCGATGGTATCACCCTTTCGTGGATCGTATATGAAGATCGGAAACGTTCTTGTGTCAGCAGCGAGTTTAGCCTGGTACATTGCCATATCATCAGCAACACCGTGTTCAGGTTGACATGTGGTATATACATTTATTACAGACGGACCCGGATATTCATTGGCAGCAATTATTGCCCGGTAGAAATGGTTAATGTGAGCCGCTGTCGTCTGGGCCACAAAGACGTCTGGATGCATCATGGCAATCTGGCCCATCTCTTTTCTTCGCTCAGTTTTACCACGCTTTGCCTTACCGTAAGCGGACATCTTCGCTTCCTGTCCCGTAAAGGAGGCAGTAGATGCTTGTCCTCCGGTATTGGAGTAAACTTGTGTGTCCAGAATCATTACATTGATATTCATACCTGACATGAGCATCCGTGAAAGAGACTGAAAACCAATGTCAAGCATTGAACCATCTCCGCCAAGGCACCACAGCTTTTTATCCTGCCAACCGAGAGCGTCCCATCGAGCTCGAACACCCATAGACACAGCTGGACTGTTTTCAAACAGTGAGTTCACCCATGGCACCAGATACGGATTATAAGGATAAGTAGAACCATAAACTGTGTTGCAGCCGGTGGAAGCAACTATACCTATATTTTCTTTTCCGTAGACAAATCCTGTCGCAGCTAACATCATCCTTAGAGCTGATGCTTCACCGCAGCCCATACAACTCCCTGCACCACCCACATAAAGGAGTGAATCCTCAGCCAGCATCATATCAGCAAGTACCTTCTCCTGGATATAATCATCTGGTGTGGGACCAACCTGATTGTAGAAATTAAACGCTTCCTGATACTTCGGAATAGTATCGTCTTCCTTTGAAATCATCTTGAGAGCATTGTGCTCTCCACAAGCATCGACACATTCGGCGCATCCCTTGCACTTGGTAGGATCGACAAAAATGCCAAATTTAGCTGGTTCAAGGCCGCGCTTCTCAGGACCTTTATAGTATTTGTTCGTTTCAGCCCAACTACTGGCAAAGATCTCTCCTTTGCCTTTCGCTTTATCCAGCTCTTCCTGAAGCTTAGATACCGGAATGGCTTTCCCAAGAATGGCAGTATCTGGACATTGTATCACACATTCCATACACCCGACACAGTTTTCCGTAATGAATTCTGGAATATCCGGTGCTATATAGCTAAAGTCGCGGTACGCTCCGGAACCAGCAGAAATCAGACTGCGAGCTGTTGTATCATCCGCGAAGAGGCCTTCCTCTGCACTGCCATCGTTATACGCTCCAACAATCCGTTCGTTAAAGTCAGCTACATCCAAAATATCGAATGCTGTCTTTTCGAAAGTATGTCTGTCATTAGCTGCCATGATTTATTCCTCTCAGACTGCTTCCACGGGGGTAATAGCTTTCATAAACTCTCCAGGAATCTCAAACACTTCTTCGTACCCGCGCCGTACAGAAAGCAAGTTATCCTGCACCACTTGCTCACCTCTTTTCCCAAAATACTTTCTGATGGACCGTTCTACACCTTTCATCAGCTCTTTATCGGATATTCCGCTCTGTTCTCTAAAGGGTGTCACCTTGAGGAAGATACCCAAAAGTACAATTCCTTGCATCCTCTGCTCTAGATCAGGTTGAGATGATACTTCCTTCGCAATCTTCACTGTATCCAACGCATAGATTTTGATATTATTTTTCAAGATATATTCGCCAGCCCATCGAGGAATTTGGTCACAAATATCTTTGGGATCTGTTTTGATCGTCTGAATGAAGATTATCCCGCCAGGATTCAAACCTGCAAGTGGATTACCTAAATTAAAGGCATTCACATCATTCATCGGCACAAACTCCACATGATGAAGTTCGCAATGTGTTCTAATCTTATCTGGAGCAATTGTTAAGTAATAAGTTGTTGGAAGACCCTTTTTTTCCGAACCGTACTTGGGATATGCCTGCACCTGCAGTTTAAAAAGATCCTCAACAATCGTAGCGATAATCTTATTGGTGGTCACTGAGCCGTAACCTCCTACGGAATGTCCACGCATGGAAAAAGATCCTTCAGGTCTAACATCCGGATCGCTGTCACGTTTGAGAGTTAAATCGTGATCTATTCCGAGACAGAAGAATTTTTTGTTCTCCCCACTATCAACCATATTTTGGATGGTGGCAAGGAAATCAGAGGGCCGTAAATCACGACTGCCAAGTCCTGCCGACCCGGAAAACACTTTCGGAATCGAACTGATTTTGCCTTGACCAAGTGCATCTGCAAAGGCAGATTTGACTTCCATCGTTAAGGGATTTGATTCAGCCAGCGGATTATCCATTTTTTCAACAACAGATAGAGCTTTCACATTCTTTAGTGCATTAATAAGATGATTAGAAGGAAATGGCCTAAAGCTGGTAACATGAACAACACCTGCTTTTATGCCCTCTTTCTCCCGCATAAGATCTACAGAAGTCTCTGCTGTTTCCGTCATTGATCCCATGCCGAGAATTGCATAATCAGCATCTTCCATCCTGTAAGTCTCAATCAAACCGTAGCGGCGTCCCGTCAAATTGAAGAACATTTCCATTGTCTGTTCCAAAATGGACTGCACTTTATCATAATAGGTGCGCTGGGCAATCTTCCCTTTCATATAACTATCTTGGTTCTGGACTACACCACTCATAACTGGATGATAAGGGTCCATAAGGTTTATCAGTTTTTTATAAGGATTTCCCACAAACTCCTTCATCAAATCCTTCTCATTAAGCTGAACATTCTGAATAGTATGTGTCGTCAGGAATCCGTCAATAATATTAAAGAACGGTGTATAAGAATCTTCAGCCACTCGGCGAGCTATGAGGGCTAAATCTCCAGCCTCTTGAGCATTCCTGCCGAAGAGCATACCCCAACCACAGTCAGAAACAGCCATAACATCATCATGCCCCGCATGAACGTTCAGGGAATGTGAGGTAAGAGCTCTAGCACCTATGTGGAATACTGCAGGAAGTCTTTTACCTGAAATTGTATAAAGTACTTCTTTCATCAGAACTAGACCTTGACCTGAAGTAAAATTAGTTACCCGCCCACCTGTGAGAGCAAATCCTTCACAGACTGATGCTGAACTGTGCTCAGATTCCGGTTCTATGAATGCTAACTGTTCGCCCCAGAGATTAGGTATGCCTTTGGCTACGGCGACTTGATAACCGCTACCCATGGTTGTAGAAGAAGTTATTGGATACGCTCCAGCGCCTTGGGATATGTGAGTTTCCACCCAGACGATACTGCCGGCGCCGTCGGCAGTAGTAGGTATGCCCGGGTACTTTACCTTCTCACCGTTTGACGGTGACAGGTTAGGATAAGTTTTTCTATCAATAGAAGCAGTCATTTTCAATCTTCTCTGAGTCAAGAAATTTACCTCGATTTATATTACTATACCAAGGAATAGGACAAAGGATTGATGATTGAAGATTTTGGATTATTTGCAAACTGTGATGACTTTACTACAAATATCCAATAGAAGTACTATTCGACGAATTCGTCACATATTACAGGTTAGAAAGCGATGAAATTAAATATGAAAACTAAAATTGAGGTTTCATTTTTTTTGCTTCAGTATTTCTATTTCTTCTTGAAATTGTTGCAGCATATCGCCATCGACATAATCATTATCAACAACATTAACTAAGTAATAGGTGTCATATATTTCTTTTATGATTTCATATGATTCAGATTTCGCTTCGTATATTGAAGCCCAATCATCCATCCATAAACTGAATGCTTCATTTTTCCAGATTAAAAATGATCGTGTATCTACAATGGTAGGTTGAATAACTTCCTTACCAGGGAAAATACCCCACGTTACGGCCATTACACTATTTTCTGGTAAATTTGTAATTAAATCACCATTAATGTTTATGGCCTGATAGGAAATATTATCTGTTGACCCCATGCTTTTTAGTAATCCATCTAATTTATCCTTTGATGTAAAAAACTCCAGATAGGCTTTTTGATAAACCCTTCCACCAGGCCCACCCCAGCCGACCTCAATATCTTCTGATGGTGCGCCATTTACTTTTGGCTGAGAGTTAATTGTAAAAAATCCCCTCTCATTAAAATTGATTAGATCACTAGAAATTTGTTGACTCTCTATTGCTAGTGGCATTTCACACCATGGTAAACTATTTATTTTCCCCTTACAGAATGACACAAAAACATCCGTTATATCTTTGATAGATTTTGGTTCTCCCCACATTTTTTTTCTTCGGGCTTTTACTTTTTGACTCTTAGAACCAGCTCTAATAGCATGATATTGGTTGAGTTCACCAAAAGTTGGACTTTCTATATCACCCCATCGACCATTAGGAAAATCATCCCAGATTTCTGTACGCGTTAAATAGCTTACAGGTCTATTACTCCAATATATTGGGCG
>Ga0208411_1000089_pt1 | contig 71786 bp, 61 predicted proteins | sample ETN01SmetaG_4_FD_185793 | JGI IMG/M metagenome (GOLD analysis project Ga0208411, IMG submission 185793) | Marine microbial and viral communities from oxygen minimum zone, Eastern Pacific Ocean - ETNP2014F12-01SV261 (SPAdes) (version 2) | ecosystem: Environmental > Aquatic > Marine > Oceanic ... | reverse complement strand
AATGATTTGTCCATCATTTCTCTTACACTTCGGGGTGTTTTTCTGTTGTTCCAGAGAAGTTTAACATTCTTGAACTACAGTTATCTATAACATAGCCATTATCATAGACCCCAAAAATAGAAGAGGATATGAAAACAGACACAACAGAGAAAGGCTTCGATCTAGATCTGCTGTTTTATGAGTTGGACATCGATGGAAAGTCAGACAAGTTTTGTAGATGGTTGATACTTACAAAGACAGGCCCCTATTGGACTTTGGGAATCCCATTGTAGTTTTTTCACTCAACAGCCCACATTTTTCTCATTCTAGAGGTACTGTTATTAAAAATTGACTTCAGCATGATTGTACTCAATGAACTTCACAGTAATCGTGAATTAGCAGGTACAAATTAGAGAAAGACGCATCTCAGGGTTGATGCAACGAGTATGCTGACAATGACTGCGATGATGGGAAATCGATACCAGAGGTTTCTATGAAGGAGGGGGAACCTGTTGCTCTTCAAGAGAACGTGCGTTGAGGATAGTGCTTTGAATGCGGGAATCTGTTTGCAGTTTGGAAATGATGATTTCCAAGTTTTGCAATGCAAAATATTTACAAAAGACGGAGAGATAAAACTGGTTGATTCTTTTTTTAGGGTTCTCGCAGACTGAGGTTTCGACTTCCACAATCCTTCTGGCAATGTGGAAAATCAACCAGGGTTCTTCTTCTACGCGTTTACGGAAGACACCGAAGATTTCTGAAAAAACCTCGATCAGGGCAAGGGAGAACTCTTCACTAAGGGCGTCAGGTTTCAATCCATAGTGACTGCTGACACGCGTTTTAAGGTGCTCCAACATGCGTCCCTGAAGCATGTTGATCAGGCGATGCGCCACCGCTTGGTCACCGTTCTGCGTTTCTGAAGAATCCTCCTCCAGAGAATCCAGACAATCGGCAATGACCCGTGTGTACGGGCTGATGTCCGACATTTTTTGCTAATGAGACATAGATGCGGTAAGCCCTAACTCTATGTCTTGTAAAAGAGTTATCAACTTCTGATTCAGCATTATTGCTGTTTATGGGGATTATTTTTTCCTGGATTTCATGGATCTTCAAGCCCCTTCGGTCATTTTTTCAAGAATCATCGGTCTTGACCTTGTGTTTTTCTGATTTTCATATGCTTGCAGATCCCGGGAAAGGTCAGGAAAGTTGTTCATGGTTTTTTTGATTTTATCTGCTTCGGAGCTAAAGCCTGGTTGCTTTACCCATTGCAGGCCAAAGCATTCTGAAATGCAGTCCTTGAGCAGCAATTGAAGAGATTCTCGATTTTTTTTCGGATAAATCCCCAGACTTTCCAGTGAATGCATTTTCTGTCGGAGATCCTCTTCTTTGGCATGACGAAAAACAGAAAGCATCAAAGGAACCGGATCGTCTAGAGGGATGCTGCCATGCTGCAGAAAAAAACGTCCTTTGGAGGCCGAGCCACGGATACGTTGGGCACTGCCGATAAGTTTTCGTCCTTCGACCAGAATTTCTGCCATTGATGGAACCGAAAAACAAAGATGGGATTCCAGTGTTCCTGATTCGGAGGTTTCCACGAGTTGAGGATCCAGACCAAGTTTTTGGAAAAAAAGGAGAAATCCACGGGCGAGGCTGCGATATGCCTCATGGACTCCTTTTCCGAACTGTAGGTCTCCCAGTTCTCCTATGATGGCATAAGTCAGGTCTGAATGGTGAAGTACGGCTTTTCCTCCGGTCATCCTGCGGATTAGCGGAATCCTCTGCTTCCTGCAGGAATCAAGATTGATCCCTTCGTCGATTTTTTCATTACGGCCCAAGGAAAGGGTTGGGCGTTGCCAGGAATAAAGACGAAAAATTGGGGTTTTGCCTGGCTTGAACTGCTCAAGCAGTTGAAAGTCGACGGCCATGTTGAAAGGGCCGGATTGTGGAGGATCTTCGATCAACCTCCAGTTCTTCATCGAAAGCTTTTTCAGGACTTAGGCTGGAAAAAATTCTGCAGGTTGAGTCCTCCTCCCATATTTCCCATTTGCTGGCCAAGGCTTTCCTGCATTTTTTCCTGGCTTTGACGGATACCTTCATTGACGGCAGAAAGGATCAGATCCTGAAGGGTTTGGACATCATCCCGGTCCACCACTTCGGGGTCGATTTGGACATCCAACAATTCCATCTTGCCGTTGAATTTCATTTTTACCATTTCCCCTCCGACCGACACATCAAAGGTGAGTTGTGCCAGTTCCTCTTGCTGCTTCTGCATGTTCTGCGAGAGTTCCTGGGCTTTTTTCATCAAATCGTTCATGTCAATCATACATCGGTTCCTGTAAATGGGTTGATTCGAATTTTGTGTTTCAGGCCTGGCTCAGATGGACTGCTTTGATGCTGCTGCCACTGAAAACTTTGAGTATTTCTTGAACCAGCGGATGTGATTCTGCTTCTTCACGCCGAGCCAACTGCTGTTGCTGATCCAGATACCGTTCTTCTTCAAGGAGTGTACGCTTGGTCGAATCCAGGGGATCTTCAATCCACTCCACCTGCACCTCGGAACCAGCAAATTCCTGGACCAAGGCCTCAAGGTTTTTTCGATTTTCATCACCGACCAGTTCAGATGGCTGTCCAGATTTGAAGCCGAGTCTGAGAATTCCTTCCTTCCAGGAAGCTGGAACCGCGTTGCGGATCAATCCTCCAAGCATGTTCGAACGTTTTTGAATCTTTTCTGCAAATTCGATCCAGTCCGTTGGTGGAGAGAGTCCTTGGCTCAACGCGGGAGTCTCCTCGGGAGCCAGCGAAGGTTTTTCTTGAAGGACCTCCTGGACTGGTGATGTTTCAGCTCTACCCGGGCTTGGGTCGATCCGGGAGACGGGTTCTTCCTGTTTTTGGGACTGCGAAGGGTTTTCCACTTGGGTATCATTCCTCAGCATGCTGGTGATCTTTGATCCGGAGCTTTCTGCAACGATGGAATCCTCCTGTTTTTCCTGGAAAGTCGATGGTGCCTGTAACTTCACGCTCATTGATGCTGGAACAGGATCATTCGGTTTTTGCTGAACCGATTCAGTATTGTTCGGTTTCGTAGGGCTTTCTCCGGAATCCTTTCTCAGCTTCCGAATTTCATTCAGTAGTTCTGGAACTCCAACCAGCGGTTCTAGTGAAACAATCTGGAGCAAAGCCATTTCAAAACAGATGCGGGCATGGGTGCTTCGTTTCATCCGTTCTTCGAGGTCAAGCAGGATGTCAAACATCATCTGAAGTCTGGAAGCCGAAGTTTCTCCCGCAAGCTTCATATAGCTGCTGACATCATTGCCGGTGTAATCTTGGAAGAGGACGGATTCGGATCCTACAGCCTGAATTAGAGAGAGTGTTTTGACTTCCCGGAGCAACTGAGCAAGCAGATCATGCAGGTCGTGTCCATGGTCCTGCAGTTTTTGAAAATGGCTCATCGTGTCATCAGCCTGGGATCGGATCAAGGCTTCCAGGAATGCAAAGCGCGAATCGCTGTCTACGATGCCGAGGATTTCCAGAACCTCCTCATCCTTTGCACTTTCCCCGGTGAAACTCAGCACCTGGTCGATCATGGTCAGTGCATCACGCATTCCTCCCACGGCCTGACGTGAAATGATTTCCAATGCTCTTCGGGAAATACTCAATTGTTCGGCAGCAGTAACCTTTTCCAGATAATCCGCCATCAACTGCAATGGGACCCTCACGAAATCGTAACGCTGGCACCTGGAAATGATGGTCTGGGGCAGCTTGTGCGGATCCGTGGTGGCAAGGATGAACTTGACGTGGGACGGGGGTTCCTCAAGTGTTTTCAAAAGAGCATTGAAGGACTCCAGGGTCAGCATGTGCGCTTCGTCGATGATGTAGACTTTGAAGCGGCACTGGGCCGGAGCATACTGGACGTTATCACGCAGTTCACGGATGTTTTCGATGCCTCGGTTTGAGGCTGCATCAATTTCATAGACATCCGGAGAGGCGTTTTCAGTGATCTCGATGCAGTTTCCACATTTCCCACAGGGGTTGCCTTCTTCAGGAGCGAGGCAATTGAGGGCTCGGGTCAGGATTCTGGCAGCACTGGTCTTGCCCACTCCCCGGGAGCCACTGAAGAGAAATGCGTGAGCCACCCGGCCGGATAGAACCGCGTTGCGCAAGGTACGTGAAACCGTTTCTTGGCCAATCAGATCTTCAAAGCGATTCGGCCTCAGCTTGCGAGCAAGTACGACGTAAGACATTCAGGAAAGGGGAAGTGACCGGGAGGCTGAGTCTGCGGCACATCTACGAAATCTTAGTGCTGCTTCCGTTAGGATCTGACACGGTTCGAAATTTTCGATTGCGCATCCTCAGCCATTGAGGGGAATCCGTTAATTGAAAAGGATTCGAATTCTGAAAATTTTTTAACTATTTATCATATTCGGTTTGACTCCATAGTCAAGTAGACCCAGGGGGGGGAGTGACTTAGTGGATATGAAGAGTCTCAGGATGTGCAGCTTGACAGACCTGTGTTGCCTGGATAGCTTAACTTCTAAAAAACTCTCATAAAAAGTGAACCATGATCATATGTTCAGATGTGGACGGGGTGATCCTGAACTACGTACAGGGTTTCATCGATTTCACCCGGGAAGAAAATATAGTCTACCATTACAACCCAGAACGTTACGGGGTTGTCACCGGAATCAAAGACGCAGAACAATTGCGGGCACGCTTCCACGCAAAAAATTATCTTCGTCGGCTTGAGTATTATGAAGGTGCCCTTGAAGTTCTAAACCGCCTCGTGGAAAAAGATGAAGTCCACCTTGTAACAGCAATCCAGCCAGAATGTTCTGAAATGCGTGCGGAGAATCTTTCTTCACTCAATTATACTTCACTGCAGTGTGTGGGAGATGCAGCAAAGGAACGTGTGATCATTGAAGACGTGATTCCGGATGTCATGATCGAAGACCGTCCCGAGTTGATCCGGGCCTTTCATTCAGCAGGAATCCCGGTTTTTTACCCGGACTGGCATCAATATACGCGGGGAATGGAATCCTTTGGCACCGCGTTTTCCCATTGGAATCAACTGCCGGAAATGCTGGGGGAAATGGATCCTTCGAGGACTTGAGGTTTTCAACGTCTTCCAATCCAAAATCTGAAGAAGTTACAGAAAAAACATGGATGATTTTTTGAGGGTTTATTTTGCAGGAGATCTCTTCAACCATAAGGATCTTGTAGGCAATCTGCTGCTTGCGGAAGCCATCGGGGAAAAATCTGATGGGCGTTTCCAATGCGTCCTGCCCCAGAACATGGAACAAACTACAGGACGCTCAATCGATATCCGAAACCAGGATCTGCTCGAAGTGATGCGTGCCGACCTTCTGCTGCTTAATTTTGACGGTACTGAACTGGACTCAGGCACTGTCGTCGAGTTCATCTATGCCAAGTCACTGGATATCCCCTGTGTTATCCTGAGGTCGGATTTCCGGAGTGGAGGAGATGAGGAAATAGGGGGCAATCCCTGGAACCTGATGTGTTCGGGCTACCCAAGGACGGAGGTAATGACCTTGAACGGAATGGCCTGGTATCAGGAATCCTACCGCTCCACTGATTCCACCAACGCCGCACTGGATCAGCTTTATCAGAAACTGGCCGTGGAAGTGATTGCGCGAATGGAAGATGTTTTGAAGTCTCCTCCCCTGCTGCCTGAAGATCCTGCCAAAGCCCGGGAGATTTACCGTTGGGGGTTGAGCTATCCTGGCAGAGGGGTGGAAAACCTTTTGTCGGACTCAGAACTGGACCAATTGATTTCCACTAAGAGAAACAAGACCTCCTGATTACCCTTCTGCTGCATCTTTGGTTTCAGTTTTGGGATCGGATTCAGAATTCTCCTCCTTGACGGGAGTATCGGGTATTTTAGTTGATTCAGAGCTTTTTTCACGTTTTTCCAAAACCTTCAGTAGATCCTGCATCTTGCCTTCCAGTTCCTGAATGTCCTGTTCTATCAGCAGGTTGTTTCTTTCCGATTTCGAAACCTGTCCGTCAAGTTGTCTCAGCAACAATTCCTGAGTGCTAAGACGGGTTTTGGAATCTTCCAATCGATTTTTCAGGTCCCCAAAGGCGACCTGAACATCTTGAATGCTACGTGAAATGTTTAGAGCCTCATTGATGGCTTTTAGTTCTGCTGTAACCAACTTCGATTCCTCTGCCTGAAGTTTCTCCAGTTCCATCAGTTGGAGTTTCAGAGCATCCAGACTGGCGCTGAGGGCTTCCTGGTTTTGCCGGGAGTTGTCCAGTTGAGTTTGAAGTGCTGCAATCCCGCTCGACATTTCTTCCTGTAGCCCGGTTTTCACAGCTTCATCCCCAGCCATGATTTCATTGCGCAGCATTCCCAACTGTTGCTTCTGACTTTCATCCAGGGTGGAAATTCTTTCTCCCAGCAGAGATTCTTGCTGTTTGAGGGATTCACGGAGCTGATTCAAATCCTGTTCGGATTTGCTGCTCAAATCGTTGATCGCGGTTTCGATCTTCTGCTCGCTTTCATCGTGTTTCTCCTGTAGTTCCTGTTTCAGTGCTTCCTGGTTCTTTTTCAATTCTGCACCAAGTTCCTCCAAATCACCGCTGGTGGCACAACCCCCCACAAGAACTGCAAGGAATGCATAGGAAAGCATCGATTTTCTCATTTTTCCTCTTTCAGGTTTGATCAAAATTCATTCTGAAGGTTTATTAGCACACAGGCTTCTTCAAAGAACAAGGTAACTTGAGGGGAAATCTCATAAAATACAAGAATTAATCAAGGGGAATATCAATCTGTTGAAATGGAATCATTGCGGGAAAAATGGGGGACGTGAGCCCTGATCCGAAATGTTCAAGGGCTCAGTAGGCGGCACGGTTTTCGAAACTGCCGTGCCGATTCAGCATCACTACTCTTTAAGCTGGTCCAATGCTTCCTGATGGAGCCGGTTGGCTTCTTCATTGAGATCCTGCATGACTTTGACATGATCCGCACCGTTGAGGATCTCAGCCAATGCATCTTTCATCAATCCCCTCACTTCTTCATAGGATGCAGAGGGAGGAGTTTCAGAACCTGCGGTTTTCATCAGTTCACGGATGATGTCGAATTGTGGATTCTTCTTCCGATAATCATCCAGAAGGTTCATGGTTGACATCCGAACAGGCACATAATTCGTCAAACGCACAAATTGAGCCTGATTGACGGGCTTCAAGAATTCCCTGAGCCAAAGCCACACAGCAACCTGTTTTCGTTTATCAGACTTTTTGGTGATTCCGAATGAAGGACCATAAAGATTTCCTCTTGGTTGAGGAGTGGTATGAGGTACCGAATAGATGGACCAGTTGAAGTTCGCACCTTTGGAAACAGCCTTTCCATAGTAAGGCAATCCGGATGAAGAACTTGTGGTGAATAAAGCCACCCCGTTGCCAAAATCAGTTTGCTCACCATATTTTTCCGTTGCAGAACGCAGGCAACCTTCTTCAGACATTTCAGAAATCAGTTTGGACGCTGCCAGAGCTTCCGGATTGTCGAAAACATAAGCACCCTTTGACTTATCGAGAGTTTCACCTCCGAATGCCAGGATAACGGAGCCAAGACGGGAAGCATCCGTTCCGATTTCCCAACCAATCGACTTTGCAGAAGGGTCTTTCGAACCGGAGAATGCTTGCTTGGAAGCCTTACAGGCTGCAGCACGAAAATCTTTAGGATTTTTTGGGATCTCGTTGTAACCCAGTTCCTTCAGCCAATCCATATTGGCATAAAGGATTTCCATTGAGCGCCTTGGGGGGAATCCCAAACGTGCATTGCCGAAATCAGATGAGATGTCCTGAGCTAAAAAACTACTTGGTATGTCCGCCATGGTTTCAGGATGCATCGCCCATTTTTTTGATTTCACCAAATCATCCATATTAATCAGACTTTCTGCCCCTGGCATATTAAATAATGCCAGTTGATTCTGATAACCAACTACCATGTCTGGCAACTCCTCTGTTCCGATCAGGTTGACAAATTTTGTAAAAATCTGTCCATAGTGACCTGCAGAAACTGCATTTATTTTGATACCAAAGGGATTGTTGTTGTTGAATTCCTTCGTGAGCATATCCATGAAAGCAATCTGGTTGTCTCGACTGACTCGATACCAGACGGTTGCTTCAGCTCCAGTTGGGTTCACATTTTCATATGATTCTGCAATTGCATGACCTGTAAAGCAGATTAGTAAAAAAGACAGGATGGTTATTATTCTCATTTTGCACCTTTCATTGAGGATAAAGAGATAAACAATTCTTATTCATAAATAACCACACTATGATCAACAAGAATTGTCAGAAATACAATAAGATTTTAATCAATTTTTATGAGGGAATTACTACTTGATTAGGATTTGATTCCAATCCTTGATGCAGAATTCATAAAAAGCTTCAGTGAGCCCATATATAAGGCGAGTACAGGGAGAACCGTGATGGTTGCAGCTGCCATCAGTAGATGAAGTTCCACCCCTTGAGCACGTGTGAAGGCGTCAATCCCGACCGGCAGTGTGAAATGCCCGGTTTGATCGATCTGGGTCAAACGGGGCCACATGAAGGAATTCCAGGACCAGATGAACGAGAGCAGGCCGATGATGGCGAAGGCCGGAAGATTGAGCGGTACCACCACCCGGGTGAAATACTGGAAATGGCTGGCTCCATCGATCCTCGCCGCCTGCCAGAGTTCTCCAGGCATTTGCATGAAAAACTGACGGAAGAGGAAGATGGAATAAGCATTTCCCAGGAACGGAACCACCATCACGGTAAAGGTGTTAAGCCAGTTCCGGTCGGCAAACTCTTCGGTGAGGAATTCCTTGGTCTCTGCTGAATTCAAGGAAGAGATGACCAGAACCCCTGCCAGTAGGATGCCGATACCGATGCTTATGATTCCCGGGTTGAGATTCTGTTGAAGCCAGTTATTCAAAAGACAAATCATCACATAAATCAGGATCAAGAAACTGGAACACAGGATCATGATCGAAAATGCATTCAAAAACCCTATTGGAACGATTCGTCCAAGAATAATCTGGTAGAGCGGGGAGATCAGCACCGATTCCGGCACCATCAGGGTGATCAGAACCAGCATGAACACGATTTGGTGTCCCCGAAACCGGATCACTGCAAAGGCATAGCCCGCCAGCGAACAGATGACCAGTTGACCGATCAGGGTCGAAAGGGTCACCAGAACTGAATTGAAGAAATAGTTTGAAAACCTGGCCTGCTGCCAGGCCTTTGCATAATTTTCAAAGCGGAGTTCCGAAGGGAGCAAAATGCGTATATTGGTCGCTTCCCCCAGACTCATAAAGGAGACCAGGACCATATATATGAAGGGGGCCAGAGACAAAACAGCAACCAGCATCAAAATGAAATAGCGGTTCAGGACGTTTTCTTGATTCCGGTAATTCAGGAACATGGTTCAATCTCCGAAATGTTGATGCCGGCTGAAAAGGGAGAACTGCGCCACGGTCAGCAGGATGATCAGTACAAAAAGAATCACTGCAAGGGCCGATGAATAGCCGAATTTACCGAGGCTGATTTGGCGCCAAATTTCTATAGAGCCAACATGGAGTGATTTATTGACTGTGGAACTGAGCATGAAGTAGATGTGAGTGAACGCCTGGAACGTCCCAATCAATCCGGTGATCACCAGGAAAAATATGACTGGAGAGAGCAATGGCATCGTGATGTGACGGAAGCTCTGCCAGGCACTTGCTCCTTCCATGTCTGCCGCTTCATAAAGGTCTCCCGGGATCGCAGTCAATCCCGCGAGCAGGATCACTGCGTTGTAGCCCGTATAGGACCAGACCCCGAAGAGGATGGCCGTTACCATTCCCAGTGACGGTCCGGCAAAGAGCCCGCTCAATTCCCATCCGAAGAGGTATTCTGTGATGGGCGTGTTGTCCGCAATCCAACGCAGAGGTTCAACACCGAGCATCGCCAAAAACTGATTGCTGAGCGAAGATTCACGTGCCCCAAAGATCAGTGAAAAGACAGTGGCCATCGCCACCACAGGGGTAACATAAGGGAGAAAGACCAAAAACCTGAAAAAAGCGAACCCCTTGAGTTTGCGGTAAAGCGCGAAGGCGATCATCAATCCCAAAGAAATCTGAAGGGTGACGGTTCCGATCGAAAAAAAGACGGTATGGATCAGAGAATTGAGGAAATCGTCGTCGCCAGACGCCATCATTTTGTCCCAGTTGACTGAGATAATCTGTGAGGAAGCATAAAGCAACAAAAGCCCCGGTAGGGTTCCTGTGATCCAACCCGCTTTTTTTCGGAAGAATCCGTAGAGATGGAGACCAAATGCCAAAAGAATCATCAAAGCAGATCCGAAAAGCGCATTGGCATGCCCCGAAAGCAAAGCCAGTTGCTCAGAAGTGTCACCTCGGCGGTCGAGAAACATTTCCCGTTTCATTTTCAGGGCCCAGGTTGCCTCATCCTGAAAAGCAGTCACGTAATGATTCAATTCAATGCCTCGCCCGACCAGCAATACTTCCATCGCTAATCCAACGGCAAAACATAGGATCAGACTGCGAATGGCCGGGGGTTCCTTCCAGTTTCGTGTCAGCAACCAGAAACCAACGATCAACATTGCCAGGGCAGTCAGGGTGAGCATCGCACTGGTTAAATCACCGATTGCTTTTTCGTAGTGGGTTAATCCCATAAACCTGCCCTGAACGGGTTTCCAACGATGAAGTGACATGTAAAAAGCAAGGCAGATGGGAAGAATCCCGAAACAGATCAGCAAACCCACACCAGGTAGCAGGAAGATTCCCCCTTTCAGGGTTTCTTTATTTTGCGTATTGGATATCGAAAACACTGAAACCAGATCTATCTCTATTGAGAATGGAAAATGGGTTGAAGAAGATTGCTCGAATGTATAAGGAAAATCATCGTATTGTAATAATAGGGTGAAGAAAAAGTTTTTAATCCATAGCTGCGGTTAGACCATGCAGTGGATTGCTTGAAGCTCATCAAAGCTTCAGCTATTTTAACGCTGGTCGATATAATTTCAATTAAACTGAATAAAAAAGATTTGGAAGATAAACATTCAGGGAAAACTAGGCTTCCTGCAGTCGTCACAGTTGGGGACGAACTGGTTCTGGGGGAGCGCGGGAATGAAAATTCAAGATGGATGTCAGAATGGTTGAAGCAGAATTTTCATCCGGCAGGAATCCAGCTTTCGCTCCCAGATGATGGGGACACCATTGCTCAGTGGCTGAAAGAACTGCTGAAAGGAGGTCATTTCCCAATCTTAGTTGCTGGGGGTATTGGTGGAACCCATGATGACTGTACCCGGGCGGGTATTGCTCAAGCTTTAGGAGTTCCGTTGACAAGGCATCCGGAATGCTGGGAGATTCTGGTCGCACGCTACGATGGCAGAGAAATGAACGAAAGCCGTAGCAACATGGCCATGCTTCCCGAAGGCTGTACCCTGATCGAAAATCCCCATGGAGCTCCGGGTTTTCAAATGGGTGGGATCTTTGCGTTCCCAGGTTTCCCCAACATGCTGCAGGCGATGCTTCCAGTCCTTCAGGATCGGTTTGGCCCTCAAGGTCAGGAATCGCAAATGCATGAGCAACAGGTAAGACTTAAAACCAGGGAAGGAGACATTTCCGATGCGGTGAGGGAATTCAGCAGGCTTCATCCGGAATGCCGACTTGGAATATACGCCCATTCCGGCTCTTCCTGGGGAGAAGTTTCACTCCGATTCCGTTATCCTGACTCGAGAGATGATCTGTCTCTCGAGTTTCGTCAATTTGTAAAGGGTTTGGGACGACCGGTAATTCCCGAACCCTGACTTATTTTCTTTTGCGGGTTTTCCTTATTCCGGCTGGCTTGGTCCAACCGAAAATTTCCTTTCTTCAAAGCATTCCTGCTGAAAGATGTCAGCAATGACTCAGACCGCTAAAGTCCGAATACTTCCTGAATCGCTGATCAACAAGATAGCAGCAGGAGAAGTGGTTGAACGCCCTGCCTCGGTGGTCAAGGAACTGGTTGAAAATTCTCTGGACGCAGGTGCTGATCAGATCCTGGTGACGTTGAAGAATGGAGGCAAGGATCTGATCAGTGTACTGGACAACGGAAGTGGCATGAACGAAACCGATGCACACCACGCGCTTGAACGCCATGCAACCAGCAAGATTTCGGAAGAAGAGGACCTTTTCCGGATCCATACCCTGGGTTTCCGAGGAGAAGCACTTGCTGCGATTTCTAGTGTTTCACGATTGGAACTCACCACCTGCAGTGACGAATCAAAAGGAGCGGTCAAGTTGAGACTGAACGGGGGCGTCTTGGAGCATCAGGGTAAAACCGGATTTCCACAAGGAACCAAAATTTCAGTGGAGCAGCTTTTTTTTAACACGCCGGCAAGGCTCAAGTTCATGAAAAGCACTGCCACTGAACTTCAGCACATCCAGCAGCTTATGCAGCGTCTGGCCATGGCTGCTCCTGAGGTTCAGTTCCGACTGACCCATAACCAGCAGATGCTGCTCAAACTTCCTTATGCAACAGACCAGGAAGAGCGGATCCAGCAGTTGTTTGGGGAGGAAGTCCGAGACGGCCTGATGAAGGTCCAGCATCAGGCAAACCAGTTGTCCTTCGAAGGCTGGATTTCCCTACCTTCTAAAACCAAGAGCAGCAGGAGGCTTCAATACCTTTTTGTTAACGGAAGACACGTCAAATGCCCGGCCCTTAATCATGGAATTTATGACGGGTATCATGGATTACTGGCCAAAGGAAAACATCCTGCGTTTTTTATAAAAGTCAAGGTTGCCACGGAAGATGTGGATGTGAATGTTCATCCTGCCAAAACCGAAATCCGTTTTCGCAACAGCCAACTGGTTCACACGATCCTGGCTGACCAGCTTTCACGTCAGATTCACGAGACGTCGGGAAAGCGGTTTTTCGGTAGGGAAGTGGGCCATTCCCCTTTTCCTTCTAGGCCGGATCAGACAGAATTCTCCCTTCCTGATTCGCTTCCGTTGGAAGAGTCTTTGCCCAAAGCAGGATTGGGAAAAATCCCAACGGGAGATGTGCGACAAAAGGATCTCACCGGTTTCCCTAAAATTCCAGTTTCACCAGCACCAACTGTATCCACAAAAAAGGTTTCTTCTCCCCAAATTGGAAGCAGTTTCCAAATTAGCGGGTCCCTTCCTTCCATGGAAACGACATCTTCTCCAATAGATGGGGGGGAGAATCCGGATTTGGATGTTCCTGAAGAACTGGAGCTGTTTTTGACTTTGCCTGCAAAACCAGAAAATTTTCGGATCATAGGCATGCTGCATCATCGTCAAATCCTGATGGAGCATGCAGAAGGACTCGCCGTGGCTGATACCCATAACATTCATAAAGCCCTGATAGAATCTTTGTTGGCCAAGACGGTGGAAGAAAATTCGGTTCGGCTCAGAGAACAAGAGGTCCCTCTGCTCCTGGAGATGAAAGCCCAGGATGCTTTGATTCTTGAATTACATCAGAAATTACTGAAACAAAGTGGGTTCCAGTTGGACTCATTCGGCGGAACCACTTTTTCGATTAGTACCCTTCCGTTTCCTCTCCCTAAAGAAAAATGTGAAAACGTGTTCAAGGATTTTATCAGCCGGGTTTCCGCATTTGGCAAACGGGCTCATGACGCGGAAATCAGGAAGGATCTGATTCAATGTATCGCCCGTCATGCAGCCTTTGACAATGGATCATCACTGAATCTAAGGGCCCTGAATCTGCTCATCGCTCAGATGGAGCAATTGGAGCTCCCTCCCCTTAAAGTCGAAGGAGAACGGCTCTGGTTTATGATTCCTCAGGAAGAAATCTTCAAACGCCTCAAGGACTGATTTCAGTCTGAATCATAATTTATGTGAATAGTCAATTCCCGTATTGATCTTGATCGTTTTTCGGGATTTCTGCTTTAATGAATGCATTAGATCCTTCGATTAAATTCTCTTGGAAGGATCGTTTTCATCAGGAGATAGGGAAGTTAATCATTTAAAATTTTGTGTTAACAATAATGACTGAATTGGAATCCCCCCTCAATGTTCTCATACTCGGTTCCGGCCCGGCTGGACTTACCGCAGCCATTTATACGGCTAGAGCCAACCTGAATCCAGTTCTGGTCTATGGAAGGGAGAAAGGCGGACAGTTGATGATCACCTCCGAAGTGGAAAACTATCCAGGATTTCCTCAAGGAATCAAGGGACCGGAGATGATGGATCTTTTCACGGAGCAGGCGAACCGATTTGAAACACGCTTTCTTCAAGGAGATGTTGTCGAAGCAGATTTGAGCAGCAGACCGTTTTCGCTCATTCTTGAAGACGGAAAGACACTGAAAACTAATTCGTTGATCATTGCCACGGGTGCTTCAGCACGATGGCTCGGATTGGATTCGGAAAAAAAATACAACGGACGTGGAGTCTCTGCTTGTGCCACCTGCGACGGATTTTTCTTCAGGAACCAGAATGTGGCCGTGGTCGGCGGTGGTGATACCGCCATGGAAGAAGCACTTTATCTGGCAAACCTTTGTGAAAAGGTGACTGTTATCCATCGCCGGGATGAGTTGCGTGCCAGTAAAATCATGCAGGAACGTGCTCTGAAAAACCCTAAAATTGCATTCCTCTGGAATTCCGCAGTCGAAGATGTTTTGGGAGATGAACAGAGCATGAACGGTTTATCAATTAAAAATCTAAAAAATGGAGAACTAACTGAATACCCGTTTGATGGAATGTTTGTCGCAATAGGCCACACGCCCAACACTCAACTTTTTGAAGGGCAGCTGGATATGGATGAAAACGGTTACCTGAAAGTCCGTTCCGGCTCCACCTTCACCTCAAACGAAGGGGTTTTTGCCTGCGGTGACGTTCAAGACCACATCTACCGTCAAGCAGTAACAGCGTCAGGTACTGGCTGTATGGCAGCCATTGATGCTGAACGTTGGCTGGCGGAACAAACAATATGAAACCAATAACAATACGGATGATCTCTTATATGCACACATTTTTGATCATATCAGTTTTCAGGTCATCCGCCTTATTCAAAAAGAAAAATGCAAAAGAAAATTTTATTTTCCCTCGTCGCGCTAGAGGGCGCGGGCATCCTAGGCCTGCTGTACCTGATCTGGAATCATTCACAAAACAACGAACAACCCCTACTTTCAAATACCCTTCTGGCTCTCAGTGCTTTTGCAGCATTGGCTGCATTCGTGGCTGGTTGGATGCAGTTGAAATCCCACGCACACCTGGCGGACATTAAAGTTGGACGTCAGCAGGGTCTTGTAAAATGGTTTAATCCCACCAAAGGTTTCGGTTTCATTGAACAGGATAATGGTCAGGATTTGTTTGTCCATCAGTCTGAAATCAGGCTTTCTGGTTTCCGTTACCTGAATAAAGACGATCGGGTCGAATACGACATTGGACTCGGAAAAAAAGGTCCCATAGCACAAAATGTTGTTCGCATTAAAGCGGCAGAAAATGAATGGGATCAAAATGCCGAAGAAGAGGAGCCGATCTCGAAGGCTTCCTGATTTTTCCCAACCATTAATCCTTATCCGGTATGAGTAAAGAAAAAGTTGTCCTGGCCTATTCTGGTGGGCTTGATACCTCGGTCATTGTTCACTGGTTGACATCCCAAGGGTACGACGTGATTGGTCTCTGCCTGGATCTTGGGCAGAAAGTCGAAAACCTGGATGAAATCCGTCAAAAGGGGTTGAAGGCAGGGGCTGTCGAAGTGCTGATCGAAGATGTGCGAAAAGAATTTGTCGAGGAATATGTACTCCGTGCGATTGAGTGGAATGCAGTTTATGAAGGCACCTACCTGCTTGGGACATCTTTGGCGCGCCCACTGATAGCCAAAAAACAAATCGAAGCAGCAGAACGTTTTGGTGCCTCTACGGTAAGCCATGGAGCTACGGGTAAGGGTAATGATCAAGTCCGTTTTGAATTGGGTTATTACGCATTAAAGCCGGATATCAAGATCATTGCCCCTTGGAAGGTTCCAGAATTCTATCAACGATATCCTGGGCGTGCCCAGTTGATTGAATACGCTCAGCAAAATGGAATCCCTGTAAAAGCCACTACGGAACAACCATGGAGCACCGATGAAAACCTGATGCACATCAGTTTTGAATCCGGAATGCTGGAAGATCCCTGGCAGGAACCAAGAGAGGAGATGTTCGAACTTTCCCAGTCCCCGAAAAATGCTCCAGACCAGGAACAAACCTTGACCATCGATTTCGAGGAGGGAACTCCTCGAACACTGGATGGGCAAGACTATGAACCGGTAGACCTGCTGACCAAGTTAAATGAAATCGGAGGGCGGAACGGAATTGGCCGGGTCGATCTCGTCGAATCCAGATTCGTTGGGATGAAATCCAGGGGTGTCTACGAAACACCAGGAGGGACGATCCTGAATATTGCACACCGTGCAATGGAATCCTTAACTCTGGATCGCGGGGTGATCAATCTTAAAGACAGTCTAATGCCGCGTTTTTCTCAACTGGTCTACAACGGTTTCTGGTTTTCACCGGAAATGGAAATTCTACTCGAGATGGGACGCAGCACCCAAAAAAGGGTCAGCGGAACCGTTCGCTTGAAGCTCTACCGTGGAAACTGTATGGTCACAGGAAGGAAATCGGACAATAGCCTCTATGATGAGGATATTGCCACGATGGAAGCAGATGAGGGCAACTATGACCCCCGAGATTCCAATGGGTTCATACGACTCAATGCCCTGCCGCTTCGGATCCACAGGCGCTTAACTTCAAAAGCCTGATCCAAAGAATTCCTGCTTTAAAAAAATCTGTTCTGAAAAGCCTCGGTTTCGGACAAAAACAATGATCTAGGGAGGAATTATGAAATCCATAAAAATCTTCCCGGTGCTGACTCTGATCTTCTTTCTCAGCACCATCTGGTTGCTTTACCAAAAATACCAGACTCCCCCATCGACACCTTCTACTGAAATTAAGGCCACACTCAGTCCTCCTGTTGCTGAGACAGAAGAAATTGCTGATGATTCAACTTTATCCGAAGAAGATCTGGTTGAATTGCAGCGTCTGCGTGATCTGGAAAATGAGCACAAGGAGTTAAAGCTGCTGCACGAACGGGTTTCTGCTGAACTGAAAATCGCATCCAAATCCAAAGAATCTCTGGAACGCATGGAGACTGGGCGGGTGATGCTTCGAGATTTTGAGAAGCGTTTTTTGAAATCTCAGATGTTTCGTGAACAGGGTGGTTTCCTGGCCTTTCTTAGAAACAAAAGTGAAGCCTATCTGAACCGCGGGGAATTGCGCCTCAAAGCCCGAACAATGAAAGATGAGGAATGGCGTCAACTTCATAAAGAACTGGCTCAGTGGCTGCTTGAACAAAGCGAGGATCAGATAGAAGGAGCAGCACATTTCATGGGTTTTTTCTTTGCTCAAACTCTTTATGAAATCCCTCTGACCTTACTGGCTTCGCGACTTGTACCAGAATTGGAAGGAATTGATTTCGAAACTCCGGTCATGGTTGGCAACACACTGACAACCCCTCAACGAGATGCGAACGGTGAGATCGTCGTTACAGATCCAGCCCATTTGGACCAGTACACCATGAGCCAGCAATTCTATTTTCGGCGTGGTCCAAAAATAACCGAAAAAACCACTATTTTTCTGAAAGCTTTTCTCAACTATTCAGATATTTAAAATAATTTCACCTATTCAGATGTTTCTCTAAAAAAGGTTGCAGGCTTATAAAGTTTGCATCCGTTTTCTCTTGCAAACAGGGACATTTTGATATAATAATTATTTGATAATTATGAATCCTCACACTCATTTATTACAGGAGAGACTATGATGAAATTCGGCTCAGCTGCTCAGATAGCATATGGGGTCACCCCAGCTGCTTCTGTATCTGTCGGCGAAAGATTGGTGTTCATCAAGAAGGTCTATGGATTGTTGGCCCTTTCTCTGGTTACTGCAGCCATAGGAGCCCATCTTGGTTCAGATCCTAATTTATTACTGATCCCCGTAGCATCAAATATGATGATGTTCTTTATCCTGGAAATCGGACTCGTTTTTTTCGCCCAGTATGCTGCGAAGAAACCCGGGTTGAACATGGTGGCCCTCTTCAGTTTTACTACGGTGACAGGTTTAGTTGTGGGTCCATTGCTATACCGAGTCGGCCCGAGCATTGCGTTAGAAGCATTCGCCCTGACGGCATTGGTCTTTGGAGGGCTGACGATGTATGTCATCTTTTCCAAAAAGGATTTCAGCTTCATGCAAGGGTTCCTTTTCACCGGTCTTATAGTTGTGGTCATAGGATCGCTGATCAATATGTTTTTTGGAAGTTCCCTGGCGCAATTCATGATTTCCGGAGCAGCCGTTCTCCTTTTCAGTGGATTCATCCTCTATGACACATCGAATATCCTGCGTAATTACGGAACGGATGAACATGTATCTGCTACACTGGCCCTCTATCTGGACATCCTTAACCTTTTCATTGCGCTGTTGAGCATTCTCGGGATTGCCCGAAGCGACTAAATCTTCACCTGCCCATAAACGCTACAGCGGGTTCCTGCTTCTGATACTGCTGGGAACCCCTGTGGTTATGCTGCTGGCAGGCGGCATCTTCTTTTTCTCCCACCGGGACGCGCTACTCGATTTCGAGAGAAAAATCGGGAGCATTTCCAACAATACTCTTTTTTACGACCATCTCGGTAGCCCTTTTCGGAGTCTTAAAGGTCTGGAAAGCCGGGAAGTCATTCCCCTTGCAGAATTCAGCCGCGAACTACAACTCAGCGTTCTTGCAGCAGAAGACTCCCGTTTTTTTCAACACCGGGGGATAGATCTGCTGAGGATATTCGGAGCAATCTGGACCAATCTGCAAAGCGGCAGTTTTCGTCAAGGAGCCAGCACGATCACTCAGCAGTTGGTGAAGGTGACGCTTCTGGATCCGGAGAAGACACTCAGCCGGAAATTCAGGGAAATGGCGATTTCCATCTGGCTCGAATTTTACCTCGGCAAAGAAAAAATCCTCGAGCATTATTTGAATTCCATCTACCTCGGATACGGCAATTACGGAATGGAAAAAGCAGCAACTGGTTACTTTGGAACCAGTGTCAGTTCGCTGAGTCTTGCACAATCCGCATTCCTTGCAGCCTTGATCAAAAAACCGGAATATTATCTAAGGATTCCCGACCTGAAAGCCGGAAGGGTTTTGTTCACCCCTGAAGAATTGAAGGAAGTCCTCCTGCGTCAGCAGTTGATCCTGAAACGTATGAACGAACTTGAATGGATCAGCCATCAGCAATTTCAGCAAGCCCTCGTTGAACAATTAGGAGTCCGTGTTCCCCGTACCGAAGCAGGATCTGGAAATTATTTTGTACAACACGTTATCAAGCTTCTTCAAACGAAGCACCGATTAGTGCAGGTCTATGGAGGAGGTTGGCGGGTTTGGACGACCTTTCATCCGGAACTCCAAAAAATCCTGGAAAAGGTAATTCAAAAGCATTTTATCCAAAATGCTCCTAATGGGAGACAAATCGCCGCGGTTGCCTTGGACCCTAACAGTGGGGAAGTGCTTGCGTTGAGTGGGGGGCGAGACTTTGAGGCCTCTTCTTTCAATAGGGCAACCCAGGCGGAACGTCAACCTGGTTCAGCAATCAAACCTCTGCTTTATGCAACAGCTTTGGACCAAAGCTTTCAACCGAATTCCACCTTTGAGGATTCAGTACTGATCTACAATTGGGAAGATGAAGGAGAAGAAAAAATTTATGCTCCAAAAAATTATGATGAGCTTTATGGTGAAGAACGCTTGCTCCGCAATCATCTTGGAGGAGAATATCGAAGTGATCTTATGACACTTGGGAAAGCATTTGAGCTTTCCATCAATACCATTGCCGTCCAGTTATTAGATGCTGTAGGTATCCGAAACTTTATTGAGAAATCAGAAGCCATGGACCTTGAACTGAAAAAGGAAAACGGTCTTTGTCTGGCATTAGGTTGTTCCGAGACCAGTCTGTTGAATTTGACATCGGCCTATTCGGTTTTCCTGAATCAAGGTCGCTATGTGAGTCCGGTCTTTATCAAAAGGATTGAGGACTCCTCTGGTAATCTGATCTTCCGTTCACCCATGGAAGAACCAAGAGAAGTATTTTCTTCAAAAACCATGTTACAGATGCAGGATCTTTTGGGACGTGTGATTGAAAATGGAACAGGCCGCAATGCCTTATGGTATGAGGACAATCAGACTCTGCTTGGCAAAACCGGAACCAGCAGCAATTCCCGCGATGCCTGGTTTGTAGGAGCAATTCCCGCTTTATTGACAGGCTTCTGGATCGGACATGATGAAAATCTGCCGATGCCTGAAGAACAAGGTGGACGTACTCCGGCACGTTTGTGGAGAACTTTCAACCAGGAGGCGTTATCCCTACTTCCTATAAGGGAAATGCTTCCACTACCAGAACCGATTCATGGGGCAACATGTCAGGTCAGTGGCCTGCTAGCAACAGAAAATTGTCCGGATGTGGCCGATTATCCATATTTCGATGAACATCTTTCCACTCAACTATGTGACCTCCACCCAGGCGAGATCCTCCTCCATAGATTTCAGTCACCATCAACCCAAGAAAAATTCCAACTGGAGAATGGGGATTAAAAAAGACCTTCAGCCAGATAAAAAGTTTGACTTTGTTCTAAATAAATTTTATAAAAGTTGGTTTGGCTTAAATACCTATTAAATTAAATTCCTCGGTTTTTCCGGATTTTCCTCAGTTGGGTTCCGATCTCGAAGAGAATAAAGCCGAGTCTTTTCTCAAGTCCCTCCTTGCCTCATGATGGTTTCTATCGGTAGCACCAGAAAATACAAAACAATCACTGAATTATCAAATCAACACAGAGATTGTCATCGTTATCGATTTGGAAATAAATCTGTTTTCCTGGAAACCAATTTTAGAATCAACTGTCAACTCGGGAAAGTTGACTTGGACAACTAGTTTCTGCTGAGCAAAATTCTTGGCAGAAGATATCAATCCTGACCTTGTTCATGGATGTTATCAATTGTTAACCTCGAACTGATAAGTCCGTATGCCCTCGACCGTAGCCAACCGACATCGCATCCGACACTCATTTGGTCACATTCAAGCACCTCTGGTAGTCCCTCATTTACTGAAGATACAACTCGATTCCTACGAACGGTTTCTTCAACGTGAAGTACCACCAGATCAACGTAAAAACGAAGGACTGGAGGCGGTTTTCCGTTCAGTATTTCCAATTTCTGATTTCAGTGGTTCCTCGACCCTAGAATACGTTCATTACCGTCTGGGTGATCCGAAATACAGTGTTGAGGATTGCAGGATCAGGGGAGTGACTTTTGCCTGTCCTGTCAGGGCGGCGTTACGTCTCATCATCTGGGAAAAAGATGACACATCCGATGTTAAACACATACGTGACATCAAAGAACAGGATATTTATTTAGGAGAACTTCCCCTTATGACTCCTACCGGTTCCTTCATTGTAAATGGGACTGAGAGGGTCATTGTCAGTCAGATGCACAAGAGTCCTGGAGTCTTTTTCACTCACGACAAAGGCAAAGGACATTCCAGTGGGAAATTCCTTTATTCTGCACGGGTAATTCCACAACGTGGTTCATGGTTGGATTTTGAATTCGACACCAAAGATATCCTGCAAGTTCGAATCGACCGGAGGAGGAAGTTTCCTGCAACCATCCTGCTCAAAGCCTTGGGGTATACCGGGGAGCAGCTTCTGGAATATTTCTACCCCTTTGAGACGCTCAACTTGAGTGAAGTGGAACCGGACGAAGATCCTTCCGGACAAAATTTCTACCTCAAAATGGATCCTGAGATCACCCTCGACCAGCGTCCGCAACTTCCAATCCTTGATCCGGTAAACGGAGAAGTCATTGTCAAGGCTGGTCAGCGAATCAACAAACGTCTCTTGGCAAAGCTTCAAAAAGCCGGAGTTGAAAAATTCCCCTGCAGCTTTAACGAACTCAAAGAACGTATTCTTGCGCGTTCAGTGTTGAATGCCAATGGAGAAGTCATTGCCCAAAGCAACAGCCCATTGAGTTCGGATTTATTGATGACGCTCATTGAACACCGAGTGGAAGAAGTGGATCTACTTAGCATCAGTCCAAGGAACATCGGACCAAGCTTCCGCGATACTTTGGAAATGGACCGGGTCAACAGCCCTGAACAGGCCATGATCGAGGTTTATAAGAAAATGAAACCTGGAGATCCACCGACTTTGGAAGCAGCCCGCACCATGCTTCAAAATTTCTTTTTTAATGGAGAACGATACAGCCTTTCGAAAGTGGGTCGCCTCAAGATCAACAAAAAACTCGGACTTGAATACCCGCTGGATCATCTGACTCTGACCCATGATGATATCCTGCAGGGGATCAAATATTTGTTGGAGTTGAAGGACGGGAATCCTAACCGGATGATTGACGACATTGATCATTTGGGCAATCGCAGGATCCGTAGTGTTGGTGAATTACTTGAAACCCAGTTCCGAATTGGTCTGGTTCGAATGGAACGAACCATCAAGGAACGCATGTCGCTCCAGGATTCGGAGACGATGATGCTTCATGATATTGTTAATGCCAAACCGGTTGCGGGTGCCATCCATGAGTTCTTTGGTAGCAGCCAACTCTCCCAATTCATGGATCAGACGAATCCCCTCTCTGAAATCACTCACAAAAGAAGACTCAGTGCTCTTGGGCCTGGTGGTCTGACTAGGGAAAGGGCAGGCTTCGATGTGCGTGACGTTCACGCATCTCATTACGGCCGGATTTGCCCTATTGAGACTCCTGAAGGTCCTAACATTGGTTTGATTGCCTCTCTGGCGAGCTATGCCAGGGTCAATGATTTCGGTTTCATCGAAACCCCTTATCTTAAGGTTACCGAAGGTCGTGTGACGGATGAAATATTTTATCTGTCCGCCATCGAAGAGGAGCAGCATAAAATAGCCCAGGCCAATTCACCGATTGATGCCCAGGGAAATCTAATTGAACCTTTTGTAACGTCACGAATCGGTAGTGAATTTAATCTGGTTCCCCGTGAGGAAGTGGATTACATCGATGTTTCTCCCTGCCAGCTGGTTTCTGTGGCGGCTTCGCTAATCCCCTTTTTGGAACATGATGATGCCAACCGGGCCCTGATGGGATCGAACATGCAACGACAGGGGGTTCCTCTTGTAAAGCCTCAGTCTCCTATCGTCGGGACCGGAATGGAACATCAGGCTGCATTGGATTCTGGAAGCTGTATCTTGGCAAAACGATCCGGAAGGGTCGACAATATTGATTCTGGCAGGATTGTGATCCAGGCCGATGTTGATCTGACTTCTGAAGACTCAGTCATACCAGCCAATGTCGACATTTACCATCTCATCAAATATCGACGCTCGAACCAGAACACCTGTATCAATCAGCGACCGATTGTAAAAAAAGGTGATTACATTTCGGCAGGAGAAGTCATTGCAGACGGATCTTGTACGGATAATGGTGAATTGGCTTTGGGTCAAAACGTGCTGATTGCCTTCATGCCATGGCGTGGTTATAACTTTGAAGATTCAATCATGGTCTCTCAACGAGTCCTCCATGATGACATCTACACCTCAGTTCATATTGATGTGCTCGATACCGTTGCACGGGACACCAAACTCGGTAAGGAAGAGATCACCCGGGACATCCCCAACGTCAGCGAGGAGGCATTGAGCAATCTTGACGATAGCGGGATCATCCGGGTAGGTACTTTTGTCCGTTACAACGATATTCTCGTCGGAAAAGTAACTCCCAAAGGTGAAACCCAACTGAATCCTGAGGAAAAACTGCTTCGTGCCATCTTCGGTGAAAAAGCAGGTGATGTTCGAGACACCTCAATGCGTGTTCCTCAAGGAATGGAAGGAGTTGTCACCGATGTGGTGGTATTCAATCGTGAAGGAGTTGAACGCGATGAACGGACAAGGGAAATAGAACAAGAACTGCTGACCAAGTATGAAAAGGATCATAGTGATGAAATCCGGATCGTACACTCGAATCTGAATATGAGGATTCTTGCGATTGCCAAAAATCAAAAATTGGCCAATGACCTACTGAACCTCAACGGTGATGTTGTTTTTTCAAAAGGGACGAAAATAACGGAAGAAATGCTTAAGGGTGTGCCTTTGAAATCCGCTGATGGGATCCAGGTCAGTGATGAAGCGGTCAACCTTAAAGTAGCAACATTGGTCCGGAATGCGATGCAGCAGATGTATCTTTTGGACAACGTTTTCCAGGATAAGTGTGAAAAAGTTTCAAAAGGAGATGATCTTCCTCCAGGTGTTATCCGAATGGTCAAAGTCTTCATTGCAGTCAAACGCCAACTTTCAGTGGGTGATAAAATGGCGGGCAGACACGGTAACAAAGGGGTGGTTTCGACTCTGCAACCTATTGAAAACATGCCCTTCATGGAGGACGGGAGCCCAGTCGATATCGTTCTGAATCCGCTTGGCGTGCCCTCCAGAATGAATGTCGGGCAGGTGTTAGAGACCCATCTTGGTCGAGTCGCCAAAGGTCTGGGCGACAAGGTCAATCGTTTGTTGGAAGATAACAATCCGGCTCCAGAAATTCGCCAATTTCTGAAAAAAATATACAGTTCACAAACGGTGGATGAATTCTTTGACAAAAAAGATGATCAGGAAATCCTCGAATTTGCACAAAAATATCAATCAGGTTTTCATTTGGCGACCCCGGTTTTTGATGGTGCTCAGGAAGAAAATATCCATCAGATGGCAGAAATGGCAGAAATGCCTAAATCGGGTCAGGTTTGGCTTCATGATGGAATGACAGGCGAGCGTTTCAGCCAGAAAGTCACTGTGGGGTATGCCTACATTCTGAAGCTTCATCACTTAGTGGATGAAAAAATCCATTCCCGGTCGATTGGGCCTTATTCCCTGGTCACACAACAACCCTTGGGTGGAAAAGCCCAGTTCGGAGGACAACGTTTTGGAGAGATGGAAGTCTGGGCCCTTGAGGCCTATGGTGCCGCTTATTCCCTGCAGGAATTGCTCACGGTTAAATCGGACGACACTTTCGGCCGAAACCGCATTTACGAGTCAATCGTGAAAGGGAAGCACCAGCTTGAAACAGGACTACCAGAATCTTTCAAAGTTTTGATCAGTGAATTAAAGAGCCTTTGTCTGAACATTGAACTGCTTCAAGAAGCAGAAAATTTTGAGCAGGAAACTTTTGATGAGGAAGTATCCAAACCGGAAAAAGTAGAAACTCCAGCAGAGGAAACCGAAGCTAAGAGTCTGGTTGCCGAAGAAGAAACTCAAGCCTGAAAAGGCAGTAATTAAGAGTTCAATTTCCTTAATAAGAATTGGGAAATTATACTAAATCAAGGTCTTAACCGAAAAAGGTAAAGAATGAGAAATTTGTTTGAGCTTGCTGAAGATCCCAAAAATTACACCGCCGTCCGAATCAAATTGGCGACCTCAGAAGACGTTGTTTCCTGGTCTTATGGAGAGGTCCGTTCTTCTGAAACCATCAATTACAGGACCTTTAAACCGGAACGTGATGGATTGTTCTGTGGAAAGATTTTTGGTCCCGTACATGATTACGAGTGTATCTGCGGTAAATACAAACGAATGAAACACAGGGGTATCACTTGTGAAAAATGCGGTGTGGAAGTTATCGAATCAAAGGTTCGCAGGGAACGTATGGGCAACATTAAATTGGCCTCACCTGTTTCTCATGTCTGGTTTCTTAAAGGAGTTCCAAGCCGCATTGCGACCATTTTGGAAATGACTTTGAGGGATCTCGAGCGAGTGCTTTATTTTGATGCCTACATTGTGGTCGATCCAGGTAGTTCAGAACTTGAAAAAAACAGTCTTGTTGAAGAAGAGGATTACCGGGAGATGCTTGACAAATATCCAGATCTAGTTCTTGGGATGGGTGCGGAAACCGTTAAAGAACTTTTACAGGCCATTGATATGTCAAGCCTCAATACTTCCCTTCGTAAAGAAATACGTGAAGTGACTTCCGAAACCCGCAGGAAGCGTATTCACAAACGCCTCAATCTTGTCAGTGCGTTGGTAGATTCAGGAAATACCGCGAGTTCAATGATCATCGAAAATTTACCGGTTCTGCCTCCTGAATTACGACCGCTTGTTCCACTTGAGGGGGGAAGATTTGCAACTAGTGACCTGAATGACCTCTATCGTCGTGTGATTCATAGAAACAATCGGCTCAAACGACTGATGGAGCTTCGCGCACCTGGAATCATTGTAAAAAATGAAAAAAGGATGCTTCAAGAATCGGTGGATGCGCTATTTGACAACGGACGTCGTGGAAGGCCAATGGTTGGTTCCAACAAACGCCCGCTGAAATCCTTGAGTGATATGTTGAAAGGGAAGCAAGGACGTTTTCGTCAAAATCTGCTTGGGAAGCGTGTGGATTATTCTGGAAGGACGGTGATTGTGGTGGGTCCGGACCTAAAACTCCACCAATGCGGCTTGCCCAAGAAAATGGCCCTAGAGCTTTTCAAACCTTTCATTTTCCATAGACTGATCGATTATCAGGAAGTTCATACCATTAAAAATGCAAAGAAGAAACTGGAGGAAAATGATCCCCGAGTATGGGCCATCCTTGAAGAAGTAGTCAAGGAACATCCCATCCTTCTCAACCGAGCACCAACCCTTCATCGTCTAGGCATCCAGGCATTTGAACCTGTGTTGATCGAGGGAAAGGCCATCCAACTGCATCCGTTGGTCTGTACCGCTTTCAATGCAGACTTTGATGGCGACCAGATGGCCGTTCATATTCCCCTTTCGGTCGAAGCTCAATTAGAATCAAAAATCCTGATGCTTTCCACCAACAATGTCCTCTCTCCTGCAAATGGAAAACCTTTGATGAGCCCGACCCAGGATATGGTTCTTGGATTGTACTGGATCACCAGAGAGCGTTCCGAAATGAAAGGGGAAGGAAAGATCTTTTCCAGTAAAGCCGATGTTTCCTCAGCCTATGATCATGGCCAAGTTGATTTGCATGCTAAAATCAAAGTCCGTATCGGACGTGATGTATTGGAAACCACCGTCGGTCGATCATTACTTTCTCAGGTGATTCCAGATGAAGTTCCCTTCAAAATGATCAATCGACATCTGAAGAAAAAACAGATGATCGAGTTGATTGATACAGCCTATCGGAAAGCAGGGAGTGTAAAAACAGTGACCATGCTCGATGAGCTCAAGAGAATCGGCTACCAATATGCGACCGAAGCAGGATTCTCGATCAGTATGGATGACATGGTGATACCCGAAGAAAAATCGACCCTGCTTCTTCAAGCTCAGAATAAAGTCAATGAAATCAATTCCCAGCACCAAGATGGATTGATCACAGACGGTGAGCGGTACAATCAGGTCATTGATATCTGGGCAAGAACAACAGAACGGATTGCTGAGAAGATGTCCGATGGACTGACGAGGGAAATAGAGGATGATAGTGGTAATATGAAAGTTAATTCAATTTTTATGATGGCCGATTCTGGAGCCAGGGGCAGCAAACAACAAATGAAACAGTTAGCAGGCATGCGTGGATTGATGGCAAAACCATCTGGAGAAATCATTGAAACTCCGATTCATGCGAATTTCCGTGAGGGGCTCAATGTTCTGGAATATTTCATTTCAACCCATGGAGCACGTAAAGGTCTTGCGGATACAGCTCTCAAAACGGCCAATTCCGGTTACTTGACTCGAAGGCTGGTGGACGTTGCCCAGGATGCAGTTGTCTTGGAAAATGATTGTGGAACATTGGACGGAATTGAAATAACAGCGTTAATCGAGTCCGGAGAAATCATTGAACAACTTGGGGATCGTATCCTCGGCAGGGTTTTACTTGAAGACCTGATAGATCCTGATAATGAAAACGAAGTCTTGGTAGAAGCTGGAGAGGAAATCACAGAATCGGTCAAAGAGATCATTGACAATTCCAGGATTGAAAAGGTTAAGATTCGTTCGGTTTTCACCTGCGCCACAGTACGCGGAGTATGTAAACTCTGTTATGGTAGGGATCTTTCTCGTGGAAAACTAGTCACCTTAGGTGAAACGGTTGGAGTGATTGCAGCACAGAGCATTGGGGAACCAGGAACTCAGTTGACCATGAGAACTTTCCATATTGGTGGAACCGCGAGTCGTCTTGCAGAACAAAACACCTGGGAAGCAAAATTTTCAGGGAAATTACGTTTTGATGAACTGAAAGAGGTTCAGGACGCACGTGGCAATTGGGTTGTTCTTGGCCGGCGTGGTGAGGCAATCATCGTTGACGAACATGGAAGGGACCTTGAAAGAAGACCTCTTCCTATTGGGACTACCATCCGACACGCTTTGGGTTCTGAAGTCAAACAAGGAGAAATGATTGCAGAATGGGATCCCTTTTCAATTCCAATTCTTACAGACGTCTCAGGTTACGTTCAGTACAGAGATATCTTTGAAGGAGAAACCTTCAAAGAACAAGTTGATGAAGTGTCTGGGGTTTCAAGAAAAGTGATTCAAGAATCCGGCAATCTCGAACGAAGACCCGTGATGGTCATCTGTGATGAAAATGGACAAACTGTCATTCGAGACAATGACACACCCGCTGAATTCGCACTTCCGGTCAAAGCTGAACTGGTAGTAGTAGACGGCAAGGTGGTTCATGCTGGAGACATACTTGCCAAAATCCCAAGGGAACTTGCAAAGAACAAAGATATCACCGGAGGACTTCCACGTGTTGCAGAACTTTTTGAGGCACGTATTCCAAAAGATCAAGGCATCATCAGCGAAATTGACGGGATTGTCGAATTTGATACGGACATCAAGAAGAAACAACGAATCCGTATTCGTCCTGAAGATGAAAAAGGTGAAGTAAAAGAATATCTGATTCCACGGGGAAGACACGTGACGGTTCACATGGGTGAATACGTCCGCGCCGGTGATCCTCTGATCGATGGTTCTGCCAATCCACATGACATTCTTGCGGTCAAAGGAACCAAAGCCCTTCAGAAGTATCTGGTGGACGAGATCCAGCAGGTTTATCGTCTTCAGGGAGTCGGAATCAATGATAAACACATTGAGGTTATCGTCAGGCAGATGTTGCGCCAAGTCTCTGTTGAAGACCCGGGAGATTCCAGCTTTTTGATCGGGCAGGAAGTGATGCGCACGGAGTTTGACCAGGTCAACCGGCAATTGCTCACGGAGGGAAGAAATCCTGCACGTTCAAAGCCTAAACTGTTGGGCATCACCAAATCTTCACTGAGTACCGATTCCTTCATTTCCGCAGCATCGTTTCAGGAAACCACAAAAGTGCTCACGGATGCCGCATTGGCTGGAAAGTATGATACTTTCAGAGGACTCAAAGAAAATGTCATCCTTGGACGGTTGATCCCTGCCGGAACCGGATACGGGGATTTTGCGGAAAGCGATTATGAGCTGAATGGCGCCATAGATCCTGAAGAACTGATGCGTCAACGTAAGGAGGAATTGGAAGCGATACAAAATGAGATGGGAGTGATACCAGGTACAATGGAAAGTGTTCCTCAGGAGACTCCAGTGAAGATGGCACCAGAAACGACCTAAAACCCGATTCCCCAGAGCATTGTGATTTGAAACCACCCTGTCAGGAGCCTCACTTCGAAATCAGAATGGAGGTTCGCGATCATGAACTGGATCGGTTCGGGGTGGTGAACAATGCGGTATATCAAAATTATCTGGAACATGCCCGGCATGCCTTCCTGGCTTACCGGGAAATTTCTCTGTCAAAACTTCTAGAGGGAAATTACCGTCCTGTTGTCACCCGAACGGAGCTGGACTATGTGCTTCCTCTGCAAAGTGGAGATCTTTTTTCCGTGCAGGTTTGGCTTTGTCGGATAACCCGGATCAAATTCCATTTTTTCCAGCAGATTCAAAAAGTCCCTTTGATGCAAACAACCACCCGTGCTCAGGTGATCGGGACATTTTTGGGCCCAAATAACAGGCCTGTCATACCGGATGGTATGAAATCACTTCTCACTCTTGAAAATAGCGAAAATGCTTGATTTGGAATTACGTCAAAGCTGTGTCAATACGATCCGTTTCCTGGCTGCGGATGCAGTGGAAAAAGCGAAATCTGGACACCCAGGCGCCCCAATGGGAATGGCAGACATGGCATTTGTATTATGGAATCAATTTCTACGTTATGATCCTGATGATCCTCAATGGCCGAATCGTGACCGTTTCGTTCTTTCTGCAGGACATGCTTCGATGCTGCTTTATTCCCTACTTCACTTGGCAGGGTACAAACTGACCATGGAGGACATCCAAAACTTTCGGCAGTGGAAGAGCCTTACTCCAGGGCATCCGGAATATGGCTTGACTCCGGGTGTGGAATGCACGACTGGGCCGCTGGGATCTGGTTTCAGCAATGCAGCAGGTATGGCACTTGGGGCAAAAATGATGGCCGCCCGCTTCAACAGTTCTAAAGACACCCTGATTGATTCCAGGATTTTTGTTCTCTGCAGTGACGGAGACATGCAGGAAGGGATTGCCTCCGAAACTGCTTCCTTGGCGGGGCATCTTGGACTCGGTAACCTCATCGCCCTATATGACAGTAACGACATCACCATTGCCGGTGATGCAGGTCTGGCAATGAGCGAAGATGTTGGAAGGCGCTTCGAAGCTTATGGCTGGCACGTTCAGCATTGCGACGGACACAATCACGATAAAATTGCCGTCTGCCTGGAAGAGGCCCTTCGTGTTCCAATGAAGCCTAGCTTGATCGTTGCGAAAACCATAATCGGGAAAGGGGCTCCAACCAAAGAGGGAACTGCCGGATCCCATGGAGCACCACTCGGTGCAGATGAAATCCGCTCAGCAAAGCAGGCTCTAGGATGGGAGGAGAAACCGGATTTTTATGTTCCGGATGAAGTGCGAGAAGTGTTCGAAGAAAGAAAGAAAAACCTGAAGCTTCAACATCAGGAATGGGAAAAAAGACTGACAAACTGGAAAAAATCTAATCCTGAACTGGCCGAATTATGGGACAGCCACTGGGACAAAAAGCTTCCAGATAATCTCCTCAATCAACTCATTGAAACAATTGATGGAGAGGAGGATGCCACCCGCAATCTTTCGGGAAAGGTCATTCAGAAAATGGCAGAACTGATTCCGTCTCTGGTTGGAGGTTCTGCCGATCTGGAGCCAAGCAACAAGACCCTGATCAAATCCGCCGAAAGCATCCGCCCAGCTTCTTCCGATTCGAACTCTATTCCAGATCCTTCTTTTTCCGGGAGGAACATTCATTTCGGGATTCGTGAACATGCTATGGGTGGGATTACTAACGGACTGGCTCTTTATGGGGCGTGGCGTCCTTTTTGTGGAACTTTTGCTGTATTTTCAGACTTCATGCGTCCAAGCGTCCGCCTTGCTGCGATCTCGAAACTTTCTTCGATTTTTGTTTTCACGCATGATTCTTACGGAGTTGGAGAGGATGGTCCGACCCATCAACCGGTGGAACAGCTTTGGGCCCTGAGATTGATTCCGGAACTGGAAGTGTGGCGGCCTGCAGATGCAATCGAAACTGCTGCTGCATGGAACTTTTGCCTCCAAAATACCAATGCTCTTTCCGCAAAACCCGGTGCCCTTTTCCTGACCCGTCAAAAGACAGAAACCTTGATGCGAGACAAGGATTTTGACTCATCCATTATTTCCAAAGGGGGCTATACGGTTTCCGGAGGAAGTGAAGACTATCCGGATCTGGTTTTGGTATCAACTGGTTCCGAGGGAGGAGCCGTGCAGGCAGCCAAAAAAGCCCTTGAGGGACATGATGTTTCGGTCAGGCATGTTTCCATTCCATGTCTGGAGCGTTTTCAGGAACAGCCTGAAGAGTACCAATGGACAGTTCTTCCACCTTCCTCCATCATAGTAGTAGTCGAAGCGGGAGTGACCGGTCCCTGGATGCAGTTCGCTGATGATGTCATCGGACTCGACCGTTATGGTGCATCGGCTCCGATCAAGGTGCTTCAGCAGCAATTTGGATTCACTTCTGAAAAACTCTATGAAGAACTTGTGATCATCCTACAGGAAAATGGAATCCTTGCCGTAGAAGAGGAATGAGCCTGGAAAAACAAAGTGCAGCCCGAGCCGCAGTAGAAGAAGTCAAAGAGGGGATGTTGGTTGGACTGGGCACTGGTTCGACTGCAGCTTATGCAATCAGTTTTTTAGGAGAAAAAGTTAGAAACGGGCTTAATATAACCGCCATTCCAACCTCTGAAGCCTCGAAACAACAGGCTGAAGCCGAGGGAATTCTCCTGACCGACTTTGAACATACCATCAGAATCGATCTCTGCATCGATGGGGCAGATGAAATCGATTCCGAGTTGAACATGATCAAAGGTGGGGGAGGAGCCCTGTTGCGTGAAAAAATTGTTGCAGCTTCCGCTAAACGTTACCTGATCATCATCGATTCATCGAAGCAGGTTGAAACACTCGGGGCATTTCCACTTCCGGTGGAAGTGATTCCCTTCGGCTGGCAGGTGGTTTTGGGAAAACTGAAGGGGATGAATGCCCGTCCGGAATTACGTAAATCAGGGGGGCAGCCTTTTGTAACCGATGAAGGAAATTACATCATCGATTGCAGTTTCAAAAGCATTCTGGAACCCGCTCAACTTGAAACAGATTTGAATCGCATCCCCGGAGTAGTGGAAAATGGATTGTTTACTGGAATGTGTGATCGGATGATCATGGGGATGGGAGACCAGATCTTTTCGAAAGAGAGAAGATGAACCGTGCTCCAGTGATTGCGCCTTCTATTTTGTCTGCAGATTTTGGCAATGTGTCCCGTGAAATCGAACGCATCCATCAGGCTGGTGCGACTTGGATCCACCTGGATGTGATGGACGGCAATTTTGTGCCCAATATCACTTTTGGAGCGATTGCGGTGGAATCCTTCATCAAACCAGAGGGATGTGTGTTCGATGTGCACCTGATGGTGGTGAATCCTGAAAAACACATCGCTGCATTTGCAAAGGCTGGTGCAGATGTTGTTAGTATTCATGCGGAAGCCACAGAACACCTTCAGTATGGACTGAAGATGATACGCGATCACGATGCCAAGGCCTGTGTCGCATTGAATCCTGCGACTCCGCTGGAAACCTTGGACTGGGTTTATCCTGATCTTGATATGGTATTATTGATGTCGGTCAACCCAGGATGGGGCGGACAATCCTTCATTCCTCCCGTTTTAGATAAAATCAGCAGTCTGCGCCAGCGTCTTCAGGATCGTGGGATGGACATTCCCATTCAAGTTGACGGGGGCATTAACCTGAAAACCATCGCTAGCGCCTATCGCGCCGGTACGACACATTTTGTTGCCGGCAGCGCTGTCTTCACTTTGAAACCAGGAGAATCAATGAGTGAAGAAGAACTTCTGGAAACTTACCGAAATAATATTAGTGATCTTAAAAAAGAAGCCACAAAGGACCTAATGGTTTAAGGAATGTCACTTGAAGGATTGACAACAATTAAATCCATGGCTGTTTAAACACTTACAGAAACTGGTCATTGAAAAATGCTCCATGTTTTCTATTCCAAGGGAGGCTAACAATCAATCAATGAAAGGATTCAAATGAGTATCAAAATTGGAATCAATGGATTCGGTAGAATCGGACGTATGGTATTACGGGCTGGTATCAACAATCCTAATATCAGTTTCGTTGCCATCAATGACCTGGTCCCGGCGGAAAACCTGGCATATCTGCTGAAATACGATTCCACCCATGGAATGTATCCTGGAAAAGTCGAAGCTGATGGAAACAACATCAGGATCGATGGAAAAAGCATCGAATGCCTCTCTGAAAGAGATCCGGAACAACTGGGTTGGGGTGAAAAAGGTGTGGATTATGTGATTGAATCTACTGGACTCTTTACAACCCTGGAAAAAGCCGAACTTCACCTGAAAGCCGGGGCAAAAAAAGTAGTCATTTCCGCTCCTGTCAAATCAAAAGAGATCAGCACCTTTGTCATGGGGGTCAATCATGAAACCTATCAACCTGCATCAGATCAGGTGGTTTCCAATGCATCCTGTACCACCAACTGCCTTGCTCCGGTAGTCAAGGTTTTGTTGGACAACTTCGGCATTGAAGAAGGATTAATGACCACGATCCATGCTGTTACAGCGACACAGCCAACCGTTGACGGTCCATCGAAAAAGGATTTCAGAGGCGGTCGAGGAGGATTTCAGAACATCATTCCAGCGTCTACAGGAGCAGCTAAGGCGGTTGGCCTGTGCATTCCTGAGGTCCAGGGCAAACTGACCGGGATGGCCATGCGAGTCCCCACAGCCAATGTGTCGGTTGTGGACCTCACCGTGAGGCTTTCCAATGCCACCTCTTATGATGCCATCAATCAGGCCATGAAATCGGCTGCTGATGGAACGATGAAAGGCATTCTCGGTTATACCGAAGAGGATGTTGTTTCCTCTGATTTCAATGGAAGTTCACTTTCATCGATCTATGATTCTGGCGCTGGTATTGGACTCAGTGACCGATTCTTCAAGGTGGTTTCCTGGTATGATAATGAAATGGGTTATTCCTGCCGGCTTTTGGATCTGATTGAGTATATGGATTCCCGCGTATAACTTTCTATTTTCGCTCAATCCCCTCCTCCAGTGAAACGGAGGAGGAATCTCTTTATAACGAAAAAATGCCTTCCAAACCAAAAGTCCAGTTGAAGGACATCGGGCTGGATATTGGCCTGGCCTTTGCGAAACACGTCTACAAAACCGATTATCTTCACTATGGGATTTGGCCGGAGGGGCTGAAGGTTGAACCATCAAATGTTCTTCAGGCTCAAACGAACTACGCGGATCTTCTGTTGAAGAACATCCCTGAGGGAGTGGAAAGCATTCTCGATGTGGGATGTGGTTCAGGTAAATTCACGGAACAATTGCTGGACGCAGGTTATCGTGTAGAAGCAGTTTCTCCCAGCCCTCATCTCAGTGAAATCGTACTTTCAAGGATCGGCAAACGGGCGAAGCTTCATCAAAGCCGATATGAGGATTTAAACTTAGGTTCACGTTTTGATCTGATTCTTTTCAGTGAGAGTTTCCAATATCTGAATTTGGAGGAGGCTTTTGTTCAGACCAGAAAATACCTGAACCCAGGTGGGTTTATGTTGATTTGTGATTTTTTCAACCGTGAACAGGCCCCTGAAGGAAGTAACCCCTTTGGGCTGGATGAAAAAAGCCCGATCAGTGGTGGGCATGGAATAAAACGTTTTCTGGAAATCGTAGAGGGACAACCTTTCCGCAAACTTGAAGACCAGGACATTACAGCAGCGACTGCACCTTCTTTGGACATCATGCGCGACCTCATTCATGAAGTCATCCGCCCCAGTTGGAATGCGGTGGCATACTATATGGGTTCCAATTATCCGAAATTCACAGCATTTTTCAGTTATTTTTTTAGAAAAAAAATCAACCAGGCCCATAGGAAATACTTTAGCGGCAATACCAGTGGTGCACAGTTTTTTCGCTTCAAAACCTATCGTCTATTTCTCTATCAATTGGAACCTGATAACAAAATCGATGTCTGAACCAGATTTCACTCCCACGAAAGATCCCTGGTGTCTTCGATATCATCATGAAGGAGGTGGACATTTCGTGATTGAATCTGATGAAGGTACCGTTGCTCAAATCGCCACAAAACCAGCTCAAATATCTGCTGCTAACGCCCATCTCATCAGTGCTGCACCACAGCTTTATCAAGCTCTCAAGGAATTTTTGCTTTCCAGTGAGAAGGCTCTGATGGAGAATGGAATCGGATGCGAGTGTGAACGCTGTGTTAATGCCAAGCAGGCGGCTTACCGTGCGATTGGTTATGCAGAAGGAAAAACCAGTCTCAAAGAAGGTGGCCCCGGTTCTGGCTGAGTTTGCCTAAAATGATTCCCTCTGATATCTAATTCAAGATGGAATTGACCTATGGACGTTACCTCAAAGTTGAAGAACTACTCAGTCTTCAGCAGCCTTTATCAGAAGGCCCCGAACACGATGAGATGCTTTTCATCATCATCCACCAGGTTTATGAACTTTGGTTCAAACAGATCCTCCACGAACTGGACAAACTAAAAATCTGCTTTCTTGAGGCAGATCGTTCAAAAGCTCTTCATACCCTCAAAAGGGTTCGCTCCATTTTAAAAGTTCTGGTCAGTCAGGTGGACGTACTTGAAACCATGACACCACTTGAATTTCTTTCTTTTCGTGAACGACTTCAATCGGCAAGTGGTTTCCAGTCCTGCCAATTCAGGGAACTGGAATTTCTGCTAGGTTTGAAGCATTCGAAACATTTGGAGTATTATCCAAAAGGAAGTCAGGAACGAGTCCGACTTGAACGCAGGCTTGGAGAAAAATCTTTGTGGGACACTTTCCTCCATTTCCTCTCCACCCAAGGACTTGATCCTGAAAAACTGAGACAAGCCAAAGAACAGGGTGATTCTCCGATTCCTTCAGAGGAAATTCAAAATGTTCTGGAACAGATCTACCGGAATCATTCTGATTTCGCAATTGTCTGTGAAATGCTGACAGACCTTGATGAAGGACTTCAGGAATGGAGGTATCGCCATGTGCAGATGGTCCGGCGAACCATTGGAGCGAAATCTGGAACAGGAGGCTCCAGTGGAGTCGATTATCTCAAGGGGACTTTGATGAAGCCTATCTTTCCAGATCTTTGGGCGATCCGTGACCGTTTTTGACAGAATCCTCCAACTCCATCATTTCTAGAAGATTCTTGTAATCCTTGGGGGCAGGATGGCTAAAATCCATTTCCTCTTCCCTTCCAGGATGAAAAAAACCAAGATCACAGGCATGCAGTGCCTGTCGTTTGAAATTCTTCAAAGCACTCTTTGCTGGTTCATTCATGAATTTCAGCAAGTGATGGGATGATTTTCCATATAAAGGGTCTCCTACAATTGGAAACCCCTGTGAGCTTAAATGCACCCGAATCTGGTGCGTCCTTCCTGTTTCCAATCTGCATGTCAACAGGCTCGTGTTTGAATAGCAATGTTCAACTTCCCAGTGAGTGACAGCTCTTCTTCCATTAGGAACTACTGCAATCTGTTTACGATTTACCGGATGCCTGCCAAGTGGGGCGTTGATACTTCCTTTTTTGTTTTTCAAAATCCCCCAAACCAAAGCCTGATAACTTCTACGCACGGAATGATCTTTAAACTGTTTTGCAAGGTGCTGGTGTGTCTTATCATTTTTTGCTGAAACCATTACCCCGGAAGTGTCTTTGTCCAGACGGTGTACGATTCCCGGACGTGTGGCTCCTCCAATCCCTGAAAGATCATGGCAATGTTCGAGTAAAATATTGACCAGCGTTCCAGCTTCATGACCTGCAGAAGGATGGACCACCAGCCCCGCTGGTTTGACAAATACGATCAAGTCATTGTCTTCATACAGGATTTCCAGATTTCCTTTTTCAGGCCTTAAATCCAGAGACTTAGGTGGGGGAATCATGACCTCCAGAATATCTCCCCACTTCAATTTTCTTGAAGGTGACTCTACTATGGTTTTGTTGATCTGCACATGCTTATCCTTGACCCATCGCTGAGCAGAGGATCGTGAGGGAACTTCATTCATTTTACTGAGTAATTGGTCCAGCCTGAGGCCTTCTTCTTCTTTTTTGACCTTATATTTTATCTCTGCCATACGATGGAATAAATCTGTTAAGGATCAGAACTTATGAGTGGTTTCAGAATAACAAAAATCATCTCAAACACTCATTTTCATGGAACATTGATTTTAATGTCGAGATTTGTTTAATGGCGAAACAAAATAGACTTGATGAAATGAATAGCAAACCCCCTGAAATAAATTGAAGATGACCCAGAATCCAAATGACTCCCGACTTTTAACGCCTGGACCACTGACCACATCCCAGGAAACGAAACTAGCCATGCTTCATGACTGGGGTTCCCGTGATACGGAATTCATTGAAATCAATCGACGCTTCAGAAAACAGCTTTTGGAAATGGCATCAGCCGAACCGACTCATGTCTGTGTTCCCATGCAGGGAAGTGGAACTTTCATCGTGGAAGCGGTGCTTGGCAGTCTAATTCCTCCGGAAGGGAAAGCTCTCATCCTCATCAATGGGGCCTATGGAAGGCGGATGACCAAAATGATGGACTACCTGAAACGTGAATACCTCGTCCATGAAACTCCAGAAGACACAGTACCCATTTTAACTCAACTCGATTCAACATTGGCTAGGGATTCTAAAATCTCTCATGTCCTTGTCGTTCATTGTGAAACAACGTCAGGGATTCTAAACCCAATAGATGAAATCGCTAACATCGTTGCCCGTCATGCGAGGTCCCTTTTGATTGATGCCATGAGTGCTTTTGGTGCGATCCCCCTGGAAGCCAACCAGATCCGTTTTGATGCGGTCATGGCGTCTTCCAACAAATGTCTGGAAGGCATACCCGGAATGGGTTTTGCTCTGATCCGCAAAGATGCCCTGGAAAGAAGCAAAGGCAATGCACATTCGCTTAGCCTGGATCTTTATGATCAGTGGAAGAACATGGAAACCACATCCCAGTGGCGGTTCACTCCACCTACCCATGTCATTGTTGCCTTCGACAAAGCACTTCAGCAGTTTCATGAAGAAGGGGGTGTCATCGGGCGAAATAAACGTTACGTGGAAAATTGCAGAATCCTGATTGATGGTATGTCCCGTCTTGGATTTGAAACACTGCTCCCTCCTCAATTGCAGGCTCCGATTATTATTACTTTCAAAATGCCCGAGGATCCGAAATTTGATTTCAGTGATTTCTACGACTGTGTCAAAGAAAAAGGTTTTGTACTCTATCCTGGGAAACTTACTGTCGCTCCAAGTTTCAGAATTGGATGCATTGGTCATCTTTTTGAGGATGACATGCACCAGGCATTGGGAGCTATTGAAAAGACGATGGGCGAAATGGGAGTTGCTTCAGGAAAACCATCCTCAAACTGATCAGACCATTCCTTAACAAAAACTGAAATGTTTCAAGAAAAAGGTGATTTGTTTCTTGAATGGTGTTTTTTAAGTTCTAGAGTCCTTTGTATCAGATGAAGGCAACATCCAATGAATTCTAGAAAAGAAAAAAAGGATTATTCTTTGGAACATCCCCCGGAACTTCTCCGTCCTGATTTCAAGCAAGAATCTGTGGAAAAGGCGTCGTGGGATTTTTTTGGAATTCAGGGAACTGCAAAGGAACTTCCAGGAGAAAGAGACCGTAATTATCTGATTCAGGATTCGAAGAATCAACGTTTTGTCCTGAAGATTTTCAATCAATGTGAAAAACGGGAATTACTAGAAATCCAGAATGTGGCTCTGCAAAGAACTCTGAATGCCTTAGGGCCTGGAAGAGCTCCGGAACTCATGCTTTCACATTCCAATGAAAACCTCTCTAAAGTAGTTTCTAACCAAGGATTAAGACACTGGATGCGGCTTGTGAAGTACGTCGAGGGAATTCCGATGGCTGAATACACTCCGCACAATGAAGATTTTCTTCATCATCTTGGATGCATGTGCGGAACAATGACTCATGCGGTCCATGCAATAAAGGCAGAACCATTTCAAAGCAACCTGCTTTGGAACATGAAACACGTTTCCAAGACTCTGGGGAATTATCTTTCGTATCTCCACGATCCTGAAAAACGGGGATGGATCGAGAGTTTTCTTGCTTTATACCAACAAACAATGAACCCGCTGGAAAAGCATTTAAGGAAGGGGTGGATTCAAAATGATGCCAATGATTACAATATTCTGGTCCAACCAAGTCTTGAAGGTCCACCAAAACTTGGGATTATCGATTTTGGTGACTTGTGTCATTCTTACCTTGTTGCAGATGCAGCGGTCGCCATTGCCTATGGAATGCTGAACAAAGAAGATCCGGTTGATGCAGCTTGTCACTTGATGCGGGGTTATCAGGAAAGGTTTCCTCTGAAGGAGTTCGAGGTTGAGATTCTTTTCCTGATGGCCCTGATGCGTCTATGTTTGACGGTCACCCTAGGCGCATTCCAGCAAAGGAATGATCCGGAAAATCCATACCTCGGCATCAGCCAGCGTCCAGCATGGGGACTTCTCGGGGATCTTAGAAAAGTCAACCCGGACTTTGCCCATTACCGTCTGCGTGAAGCATGCGGTATGGAGGCTTTTCCGAAAACCAAGTTCATGATCCATTGGCTTAAAAAAAACACGGCAGACTTCAGACACATCCTTGGTGAATCATTTCTGAATCAGGCAGGGAAAGTGATCGATCTAAGCCAGTCGAGTGAATTGACTCTGGCATTGGAAGGAAAAACGGTTTTGGAACAACAGCAGTTCCTTGATGCTTGGCTGTTAAAGAATGAAGCCAGCTACGGCATTGGGAAATATGCAGAATGCCGTTCCTTTTACAGTTCGGAAGCTTTTCATGAGCAGCTTTCAGAATCGGTTGAGATGAGAACCCTACATCTTGGGATTGATCTGTTTGTTCCCTATAAAACCCCCATCCATGCCCCGCTTGAGGGGAAGGTAGTTCAGCTTCAGGACAATGCCGGAAACCTGGACTACGGTCCAACGGTGGTACTGGAACACCGTCCTGAATCGGGTCCTGTTTTCTACACCTTATACGGGCATTTGGCTCGGGAATGCCTGACAGAGTTGGAAACGGGACAAAGGATCCTTGCAGGTGAAGCCTTTGTGTTGACAGGAAACTGTGATGAAAATGGAGGTTGGCCCACCCATGTCCATTTTCAATTGGTTCAAGATCTGTTCGATTATGGGGGCAATGTCCCTGGTGTCGCCAGTCCTTCTCAGTTCGGTTTGTGGAAGAGCCTTTGTCCGGATCCTTCCTTGCTTGTGGGCCTTCAAAATGAAGTGTGTGATGAAGTCATCAATGAAGCAGAATTGCTTGAAAGGCGAAACAGGGTTTTTGGGCCATCCCTCAGTCTCTCATATGATCAACCCCTGACCATTATCAGAGGCAGAGGTTCTTATCTTTTTGATGCAGGGGGGCAGGCACACCTGGATTGTGTCAATAATGTGGCTCACGTCGGACATGCCCATCCTAAAGTGGCCTCTGAGATGAAACATCAGGTTTCGGTATTGAACACCAATACGCGTTATTTAAACCCGGTAACACTGAATTATTCCGAACGCTTGTGTTCGTTATTCCCGGATCCCCTGGATACCTGTTTTCTGGTATGTTCGGGAAGCGAAGCCAATGAACTGGCTTTGAGAATCGCTGCTACAGTAACCGGAAATACCGAAGTCATTGTGCTTGAAGAGGGGTATCACGGTAATACTCGAACTACTGTAGATGCCAGTCCCTATAAACATGAAGGTCCAGGAGGACAAGGCCCGCCGCAATGGGTACACAAGATCCCGATGCCTTATCTTTTTCGGGGAAAATATCGTGACCTTGAATCTGCCGGAAGCCAATATGCGGATGAAATCCAAAAGCTTTGTCTGGAATTGGAATCGAGTGAGAAAAAACCTTCAGCTTTCATTTGTGAATCAATACTGGGCTGTGGAGGACAAGTTCCGCTTCCAGATTTTTTCCTGAATTTTGCTTATGACCACATCCGAAAAGCAGGGGGACTTTGTATTGCTGATGAAGTACAGGTTGGATTTGGAAGGGTGGGGAAACATTTATGGGGCTTCCAACTTCAAAATGTCATACCTGACATCGTTACCCTAGGCAAACCGATTGGAAACGGACAGCCTCTTGGAGCAGTGATCACGACCCAAAAGATTGCCAAAGCCTTTGCGAACGGAATGGAATATTTTAACACATTTGGAGGCAGTCAGGTCTCCTGTGCTGCTGGAATGGCAGTTCTGGATGTGATCGAAGAAGAGAATCTACAAAAACATGTACTTGAAACAGGCAACTGGCTTAAAGAAGAACTCAACCGTCTTAAGAAACAATATCCATTGATCGGTGATGTACGGGGTGAGGGATTTTTTCTTGGAATTGAATTGATCCTCGATCCAGAAACGCTTCAACCTGCAGGCTCACACGCCAAATATGTTGTAGAGCGTCTGAAAACCAAACGCATCCTGATGAGTACAGAAGGGCCTGGGCATAATGTTTTAAAATTCAAACCGCCGATGGTTTTTGGAAGAAATGAAGGAAAATTTCTTTTGGAAAATCTGGAATCGGTTCTTCAGGAAAGCCCCATACAGTTTGTATCCTGATTCCTCTATAAATATCCTCAGGACCTATAAAACTGAAATCAGAACAATTAGGGAAGATATTGAAATGGCGAGACTGACTCCGCCTGCTAGGCCGTAAATCATAATACTTGAAGCTGGTTTTCCAGCAGGAATGTGGAGCAGAAGGTCATTACAGAAATAATTCCAAGGATGATCGCTGCTCCCCTCAACTCAGGAGAAAGGATCATATACATCATCTTGGAAGATAAGGGGATTGAAGGCATATTCAATTTTTTCATGAGACATACTCCCTTGAAAACCGATTGAAATTGAGAAAACACCTAGCAAGTAATGTTCCGTTTTTGGATTTTCCAGGGAGGAAGGGGACAACTTATGAAGTTTTTCTTCGAACAACATTCATTGCTTCGATTCCCTGTTTGAAGGGAAGCAATACCAAACGATTGGGAAGGGCTTGTTGAAGTTCTTCTCCAGATAGGTCCTTCATAAAGGTGACAGGCACCCTAACGGGAGATCCTGAAAAATTAAGGGCCTCCAGATCCTGCCCGGCTTTAAAAGGATTCTGCACTTCCATGACAAAGTTTTTTCCATCTATCACCTCTAGAACATTTCCTGCCATTTCATAGGGGCTTTTCGATCTACCGTTACGATTACCGTAAAATATGCTTCGCTGATCAGCCTCACTTTCTAGTGAAGCCTCGGTGTAATCACGATGCGGGATTTTCTCAAGTTCCGGTCCCAGTTCCTGGAGAACAATTTCCCATTTTTTTGATTGACTGGATTTGAGGGATCGTAAACCTTTGGAATAGACACTGACGGTTGTCGCAGCATAAAGGGCGCTTTTCATACGCCCTTCGATTTTGATGCTTTTGATTCCGGCTTCAACAAAATTGGGAAGCAGCCTCAGTCCATTGAGATCTTTTGAACTCATGAAGGAGGACGTCTGTTCAGGAATAGAAGCTTCACCATCGGGATCCATACGGTAACTGAACCGACAACTCTGGACGCAGCCTCCGCGATTACTGTCACGTCCCGCGGTATAATTGGAAAGGGTACAGTTCCCGGAATAAGCCATACACATCGCACCATGGATAAACATCTCCACTTCAAGTCCTGCTTCCTGTTGGATAGTTCGGGCCTGTTCAATGCTTGCTTCACGCCCCAGAATGATGCGTTTGACACCCATCTCCTTCCAGGCTTTGGCAGATTCCAAATTGAGACAACTGGCTTGGGTTGATAAGTGAATCGGAATCTTAGACTTTTCCTGGACCACACTCATCACTCCCAGATCTGCAATGATAACGGAATCCACTTCGCATTCTGCCAAAAATTCAACATATTTAGGCAGGGAGGCCATGTCCGCTTCATGCAGGAAAGCATTCAGGGTGACATAGACTTTTCGTTTTCGAGCATGAGCGAATTCAACTGCCTGCTGAAGTTCTAGGTCAGAAAAATTATCGGAAGCACTCCTTAATCCGTATCGTGGTCCGGCTAGATAAACTGCATCCGCACCATAAAGAACGGCAGATTTGAATTTTTGATAATTACCGGCAGGAGCGAGTAGTTCCATGAAATCTACCTAGTGAATCCTACTGAGCCTGTCTTCTAAAGTGCTCAACATCTGAGTTTCTATTCTTGGACCGATTTGCTCGATTACCGTACCTGCAAGGGCGGATGCGATTTTTCCGCATTCCAGCATCGATTTTCCCTGGCTGTACCCATAAAGGAAACCTGCAGCATAGGCATCACCTGCGCCTGTGGTGTCCAGCACTTCCACATCCAGGGGATCGATATAGTTGATTTTTCCTTGACTACAGATCAATGACCCTCGGTTGCCAAGTGTCATTATCACGGTTTCCACGTTTTCTGAAAGCCCCTCAATGGCTTCCTGAGTGACTTGTGTCTCCATCATCGTAAAGGCTTCTTCTTGGTTACAGAAGAGCATGTTCACTTGGGAACGGATCAACTCAACAAAATCAGTTCGATGACGTTCCACACAGAAAGGATCGGAAAGACTTAGAGCCACTTTGACGGGTAGTTTTTCTGCCATTTCCAATGCATGCCTTACGGAGGCTTTCTGATTTTCAGTGTCCCAGAGGAAACCCGTAAGGTAGAGGATGCTGGATGATTCCAAAACTTGCACATCGATATCATTAGGCTGAAGTTCCTGACACATCCCTAAATGTGTGTTCATCGTTCTTGAACCATCACTCGAGACGAGAATCAGGCTTGAACCCGTCATCCCCTCCCCAGTTGCCAGAGTTGACTTTACCCCTTTGTTTTCAAGATCTTCATGATACTGATTTCCCCGTTGATCTAGACCTATTTTCCCGGTAAATGCTGATTGACCTCCAAGTTGAGCAATTCCAATCATCGTATTGGCACCGGATCCTCCTGCGGCATATTCAATTTTTTGATTCTCTTGTTCCACTGCTTTGAGCAGAGACTTTTGCTCTTCTGTGGAAACAAGGTACATTCTGTTTTTCTCTAGATTATGCTGCTCAAGGAATTCATCTGGAATGTGGCAAAGTAAATCCATTAATGGATTACAGACGCCGTACACGTCGATATTCTTCATTTGAAAAAATTGGATTGGGAGATACAGCCCGGAAATCAGACCCGGGCTGAAACACGAGCCTAACTGGCCTTTGCGGCCTGATCAGGACTATGGATGAGTTTGGGCCGGGTATGTTTGTGGATGTTTTCCGCTTCGACAATACACTGTTGAACAGAAGAATCCGAAGGAACTTCATACATGGTTTCGAGCATTACCTTTTCAATGATGGAGCGCAGTCCTCGTGCACCGGTTTTACGTTTGATGGCTTCTTCGGCAATTGCTTTGACTCCTCCTTTGGTAAAATTCAACTCAATGTCTTCAATTTCAAACATCTTCTGGTATTGACGGATCAGCGCATTTTTGGGCTCCTGTAGGATCTTGACCAGATGATCTACTTCAAGATCGTGAAGTGTGGTTACCACTGGAAGACGACCTACGAATTCAGGAATCAACCCATACTTCAACAAATCCTCTGGTTCGAGATGATTGATCACATTCTGTTCCGGGTTTTTCCCACGGATGTTTGCCCCAAAACCAATGGTCTGACTCCCGATTCTTCGTTTGATGATTTCATCGAGATTGACAAAAGCTCCACCGCAGATGAAGAGGATGTTGGAGGTATCTACCTGCACGCATTCCTGCTGGGGATGTTTACGCCCTCCCTGGGGAGGAATGTTGGCAACGGTTCCTTCAATGATTTTTAGTAAGGCCTGCTGAACTCCTTCGCCAGATACATCTCGGGTGATGGAGGGATTCTCGCTTTTGCGTGTGATTTTGTCGATTTCATCAATGTAGATGATTCCCTGTTCAGCTTGTTCGGTGTCATAATCCGCAGCCTGAAGCAGTTTAAGGACGATGTTCTCCACATCCTCTCCAACGTAACCAGCCTCGGTCAGAGTCGTGGCGTCAGCCATCGCGAAGGGCACATTGAGGATTCTGGCCAGTGTCTGGGCCAGTAAGGTCTTTCCTGTCCCGGTCGGACCAATCAGCAGGATGTTGCTTTTCTGGAGTTCAACATCTCCATCATTGAAATTGGCGTTGATCCGTTTGTAATGATTGTGAACCGCTACGGAGAGAACCTTTTTGGCCTGATCCTGACCCACAACGTAGTGATCCAGGATCTCCTTGATTTCAACAGGCTTGAGCAGTTCTTGTTTGAGGTCGACTGCACGTTCCTTTTGCCACTCCTCCTCCATGATGTCGTTACACAACTCGATACATTCATCACAGATGTAGACGGTAGGTCCAGCAATAATTTTTTTAACTTCATCCTGTGTTTTGCCACAGAACGAACATCTCAAAGGCGTATCTTTCAGATGGGTCATAGATCTTGCCTGATGTTTGTTTTCTGTTACGGTTCGTTTAGCCCTGCTTGCCGTTCAGTTGGAAGGCACTGCCTTAAGTTTTCTTTCATGCATCACCGAATCGATGATGCCATAAGATTTGGCTTCTTCGCTAGAAAAATAATAATCACGTTGGGTATCTGTTGCGACTTTTTCCACGTCTTGTCCTGTAAGAGAAGCCAGGATGCTGTTGAGAGTTTCTGTAGTTCTAAGGATTTCCTTAGCTTGTATGTCAATGTCTTCTGCCTGACCTGAAAATCCTCCGGTTGGCTGATGAATCATGATCCTAGAATGAGGAAGTGCAAAGCGCTTGCCTTTTGCTCCAGCGGCTAGCAATACAGCCCCCATGCTGGATGCCTGCCCGATGCAGATGGTTTGCACCTCTGCTTTGAGATACTGGATGGTATCATAAACCGCAAGTCCCGAAGAAACCAGACCGCCTGGGCAATTGATGTAGAAGGCAATATCACTTTCGGAGTCTTCTGCTTCCAGGAAAAGTAACTGGGCAATCATCACATTGGCTACATTGTCATCGATGGGCGTGCCTAGGAAAATGATACGATCTTTGAGTAATCTTGAATAAATATCGTATGCTCTTTCGCCGCGGCTGTTCTGCTCCACGACCATCGGTATGAGGGCCATTTTTATAGATGATTTGAGGGTGAATATTTCAAGCTATCGGTGATTCACTGAAGCCACAAGGATTTATTCAGAGTCACGAATTGCTCTCGCTCTCAACGATATTTTCTTTTTCTGCAGCATCCTCGACCGTTTCTATCGGGTCTCCAAAAACCCTTGCTACCACACGGTTTAAAATCGATTCTTCCTGTTTTCGGGCCATGATTTGACTATAGAGTCTGCTGCCATAAGGAGTTTTAATCAATTCTTCCGCCGACTGATTGAACATCATCGCCATGTTGATGAATTCTCCCGCCGCAGCCTCTTGATTGATAGGAACTTCTTCATGACGGCCAATCGTGTCTATCATGTAATTCAAACGCATTTTTTCCTTGAACTCCTTGAGTTCTTTATCTTTATCTAGAGGTGTTTTTGGTGGTTCCTCTTTTTTGGCCTCTTCTTTTAATTTGTGTTCCAGTTCATGTTCCTTTTCATGAACAAGGGCCTCTGGAAGGTCAAAATCGTCATACTGTTTAGGAAGTTGGTCCAAGATCGATTTTCTGTATTCTGATTTCAGAGCCATTTCTTTCTGGAATTGTAAATTTTTCTCCAGATTTCCCTTAAGTTCATCGAGATCTTTCACCTGCATCTGATTAAAAAATTCCTTGTTGAGTTCAGGAATTTGAAGTTCTCTGAGAGATTTAAGCCGGATTTTGAATTTGTTTATCGCTGAATCTTCCGTTTTATTTTCAAGTGAGTATTTAATTTCGACTGTTTTTTCATCACCTACTTTCATTCCCAGCACCGATTCAAAAAAAATACCCAATCGCTCTCCCCCAATTTCAAAATCTAAATGGTTTTCATCAACATAGTCTTCATCTCCGGAGTTTTTGATTTCCAGCACAACATAGTTCTTATCTTCTGCAACTGATTCTGATGGACGGTCCTCAATGCTTGCTAGATTCTTTCTGGAATTTTCTAATTCTTGTTCAACATCTTCAGGCTTTACGCTTTCAACCTCTTGACGGGTAAGTTTGAATTTTTTGTAATCCGGAAGAGCAAGAGAGGGTTTGACTTCGAACTCAATCACAGTTTTAAGAGGCCGTTTTTGTTCAAATTCTAACTCAGAAATCACTCCCTGGGTGGCTTGCTGTATATTATTTTTTTGCAGGGCATCTTCAATGAATCCAGGAATGACATGATCAACTGCTTCTTGATGCATAACTGATTTAAAACGCTTTTCTAGCCACCCCTTTGGAAATTTTCCAGGTCTGAAACCATTCATGCGTGTATTACGCAATTGTCTCAGAACATTTCGATAATGGGGTTCCACCTCTTCCAAAGACAGTTCAATGGTCAATCGGCGCTTCAGTTTTTCAAGCTCTTCAACTTGGCTTTCCATGTGATCGAGTATTAATGAAGGACTTTAATGATTTAATTCAGTTGGCGAATGCTGAACTTATTGAAAACAAAATAGTATGATGAGTTTTTTGGTTATTCTCAAGCTGTTTGGAATCAATTTCCAAAAGGATTTTCCATATTTAGCAAAGCTAAAATTGGCAAAAATCAAGGTACCAGAAATTTTGCTAGCTCCTGGTATTGATGAGGGGCATGGATTGGATTCTTGAGAAGCAGAACCCCATCATAAGGTGCATGAAGGGTCTTTTCACCCTGACGGGTGAAAAAGGTAAGGATCGGTTCAGATTGAAGCACTGAATCTCCTGCATTACGATGCCAGCAAATCACACCACCTTCCGGACTGTACCACTTACGCATTTGAGTTTCCTGATTCCAGATTCGGGTCTGATTCATTGACTCAGAGAATCCAAAGAAACAACGGAGAAATTCGAGGCCAGAAGAAATCGAAGCCTCGGAGAGGATCCTGCTCGACGATATTTCAAAGGTCAAAGCCTTTTGCCCACGTTTGAAGCAGGTGTCCGAGAAACTGGCTGAGGGTTTTTCCCAGGCGAGCAGATGTGGAATGCCAAGATTCAAGGCCAATTCCTTTTGAGAACGATGGACATAGACGTGGGGAACGGTTTCGTAGCCCGCGGTATGCAGGTCCAGCACGACCTCGGCTTCTGCTGACAGTTCCAGCAGGGTGGAAATCCAATGGCCCTCCAAACTCCCTTCGTCCTTGAGGTGAGTAATACGGTTCCAGTTCCAGCAATTTTGCTGATTGGTATGGAGATTGTTATAGCCTGTCTGCTGCCCCATGATCTGGCTGTCGAGCCCCATCGGATTGGACCAAGGGACACAAAGGATGCGTTCATTAGGTTGATGTTCTTCAAGTTCTTTCATGAATCGCATCAGCACCGGGATTCCGGTCAATTCAACGCCATGAAGTCCTCCCTGCAGGTAAGTGATCCGTTTTGCTCCAGGAGGAGAATATTCCCAGACATCGATTTCGAAAGGCATTCCACTGGCTGTCTGATGCAGCAAATGGGGTTTTTTCTGAAACCTATGAATCATTCTTTTCCGGTTCTAGAAGGACTTATTTTTTAATCGGGAAAAAGCAACTGCGTGCGGGTCAGGTCCATCATGCTGGATGAGTTTCATCAAAAAGCTCCCGACCAATCAGCATGCGTCGGATTTCGTTGGTGCCGGCACCAATATCATAAAGTTTTGCATCCCGCAGAAGCCGGCCGGCAGGATAATCATTGATATATCCGTTCCCTCCGAGAGCTTGGATCGCTTCCAGGGCAACTTTGACGGAACATTCAGATGCGAACATCAGGCATGATGCGGTGTCTCTTCGTGAGACGGTTCCCTGATCACAGTCGGAGGCAACACGGTAACAAAAAGCGCGGGATGCCTGCAGGTTCGTATACATATCGGCGAGCTTGCCCTGCATCAGTTCAAAAGTTCCAATCGGACGGTCGAATTGCCAGCGTTCATGAACGTAGGGCAGAACCAGATCCATGGCGGCCTGCATGATGCCAATCGGTCCACCTGAAAGGACCATCCGTTCGTAATTCAGTCCGGACATCAGGACCTTCACACCCTGGTTCATTTCACTCAAAATATTTTCATCAGGGATAACACAGTCTTCAAAAACCAGTTCACAGGTATTGGATCCGCGCATCCCAAGTTTGTCCAGTTTTTTGGCGGTGCTGAAGCCGGGCATGTTTTTTTCGATCAGGAAAGCGGTCATCCCTCTGGACCCCTGATCTTTTTCTGCAGTTCGCATATAGACCACCAAAACGTCGGCATCAGGGCCATTGGTGATCCACATCTTACTTCCGTTAGCAATCCAGTGATCTCCTGAACGAACAGCCTTACAGTTCATCGACCCTACCACATCTGAACCAGCACCGGGTTCGGACATCGCCAGGGCCCCGACGGAGTCTCCAGAACAAAGCTCAGGGAGGAATTTTTTCTTCTGATTTTCATTCCCGTTAAGGCGGATTTGATTGACGCAAAGGTTTGAATGGGCACCATAGGAGAGTCCAACGGATGCGGAACAGCGCGTAATTTCCTCCATGGTCACGAGGTGTGCGAGGTAGCTCATCCCCGAACCTCCAAAAGCCTCGGGAGCCGTGATCCCGAGCAGCCCTAGATCCCCCAGCTTTTTCCAAAGATGGGAAGGGAATTCGTTTTCACGATCGATTTGATCTGCAAGCGGTGCAATTTCCTTTTCTGCAAAAGCACGAACGGTTTCCCGCAACAGATCGACTTCTTCATTCAAAGAACTGTTCCAGATCATGTTTAATCCTTAACCAATTCGCGGTAAAAACAGCTTTCTTCTCCAGTGTGGCAGGCGGGTCCTTTTTGAAGTACTTGATAGACCAGAGCATCAGCATCACAGTCCACCAAGATTTTTTCGATTTTCTGGAGATTCCCTGAAGTTTCCCCCTTTTTCCACAACTTGCCTCGGGACCTGGACCAGTAATGGGCGTATCCGCTGGATTGGGTCAATTTCAACGCCTCAAGATTGGCATAGGCTTGCATCAAGACTTCTCCGGTTTCGGAAGACTGGGCCACGACTGGGATCAGTCCATTATGTTTTGAAAAATCCAGCTCATCTAACTGAAGTTTTTCCATCACTGTTCTGGGCGCATCGTTGGAAAGAGGATCACGTCCCGGATCGTGGTTTGGCCCGTCAGCAACATCACCATCCGGTCAATGCCGAAACCAATGCCTCCCATCGGAGGCATGCCATATTCAATACATCTGATAAAATCTTCATCCAGGGGTTGGGTTTCAGATTCTCCTCCACGGCCCCGTTCCACCTGTTCTTCCATCAAACTTCGCTGAAGTTGTGGATCGTTTAATTCTGAATAGGCATTTGCCAATTCCCATCCGTTTATGAAAGCTTCAAAACGTTCTATCAGGTTGGGATTCTCTCGATGCTGCTTGCATAAAGGGCTGGTTTCCTTTGGATGCCCTGTAATAAAGATCGGCTGAATCAGTTGTGTTTCACACTTCTCTTCAAAAAGCAATTGAACTGCCAGTCCCCGGTTCCAAGCTCCTTCAAGTTCTAAATCATTGCTTCTCAATACGTTTTGTAGCTCCTGATCATCCAAGGATTCCACTTCAATTCCTGCCAATTCCTGAAGTACCTCATACATGCTCATTCGCTTCCAGGGAGGAGATACGTCCAAGAGTTGTCCATCGTACTCGAACTGCATGGATCCATGCAAAGCTTGAGCGCAGAGAGAAAAAATCTGTTCCGTATGCTCCATCATTGCAGTGTAATCGACATTTGCCTGGTAAAACTCTAAAGCAGAAAATTCAGGATTGTGGGTGCGGTCAATCCCTTCATTGCGAAAATTTTTTGTGAATTCAAAAACAGCATCAAATCCTCCGGCAATGAGTCTTTTCAAATAAAGTTCATTCGCGATACGAAGAAAGAAGTTTTGATCCAGTGCCTTATGGTGAGTGATGAACGGAGTTGCATTAGCACCTCCATAAACCGGTTGCAGGGTGGGAGTTTCAACCTCCAGGAATCCTTGCTCGGTGAGGTAAGTTCGAATGGTCTGCATCATCACGTTACGTTGACGGAAGACGGTCGCCACCTCAGGGTTGAGGGTCAAATCCACATAACGTTGCCGATAACGGAATTCCCGGTCTCGCAGTTCATCATGAATGATCTTTTCTCCATCTTTCTCCTGCACTTTCGGCACCGGCATCGGACGAATGGATTTTGTCAGCAACAGCAGGCTTTTCACCCTTAAGGTTAGTTCCCCAGTTTTGGTGTACATCATCGTCCCCTGCAAACCGAGGTAATCCCCAATGTCACACATTCCAAAAACTTCAAACGAAGCTTCTCCCACTTCGTCCTTCCGAATGTAGATTTGAAGCCTTTGATGCTGCGCCTGAATGTTTGCAAATACGGCCTTTCCCTTTCCGCGAAGGGCCATTAGACGCCCTGAAATCGAAACCTCAGAATGATCCTCAACCAGTGTGTCAGCATCCGCAAAAAGCTCTGAAAGGTTATGGCTATTTTGAAAAGAATAGGGATAGGGTTCTACTCCTTTTTTTCGGAGCTCCTCCAGTTTTGCGACCCTGATTTGACGTTGATCCAGATGATCGTTCATAATCCTATTTGATTGAAATAAAACAATAACTTTAATGAAGCCTTCACTCAGCCTCAATCCAAAACTGATCCCTTTTGAACATCATTTTGAACTTCATAAACTTAACCCCCATCTTGTTTAAGATCACATGACGGAAAATCAATATCATAAGGAATATCGGGAATACCTTGAACTTGCACTACAAAGATTCCTTGAAGAAAAAGAAGGTTTGAGTGAATACGATGCAAGGATCCAGGTTATGCAAGATTTTGAAAACGTTGAAAAACGTGCCCGTCTTGCAGGTTATCTCTGAATTCAAAATCCTTGTTCCTCATCCAAAATCCTCTAGAAGAGCACAATTAGCACTCACTGGAGAGAAGTGCTATTTTTTTCTTGAACCCTGCGGCGGGTTTGTTTAGTATGTTTGATTATCCATGAGGGATGGTTCACATCCCAACGGTTAGATAACCGATCCGGCATATTTCGCCCGGATCATCATTCATCAACAATCTGATCCCTTAAAGGAGGATTATGATTCGTCCCCTTCAAGACCGCGTGATCGTGAAGCGTCTTGATGCCGAAGAGCAAACCGCTGGAGGCATCTATATTCCGGACACGGCAAAAGAAAAACCTCAAGAAGGCGAGGTCATCGCAGTAGGTCCCGGCAAACGCTTGGACAACGGAAGTTTACAGGAAATGGGCGTCAAACAAGGCGATAAGATCCTGTTCAGCAAATACGGTGGAACCGACGTCAAGATTGACGGTGCAGACTATCTGATCATGCGCGAGGATGATATCCTCGGCGTGGTTTAATGATCAAACAACCTAAGCCTAACGAGAAATCATGGCAGCTAAACAAGTTTCGTTCGCCGCGGACAATCGCGAAAAGCTTCTTCGCGGCGTTAATCATATGGCCAATGCGGTCAAAATAACACTTGGACCCAAAGGTCGTAATGTTCTGATTGATAAATCTTTTGGAGCACCCTTGGTCACCAAAGATGGAGTCACAGTCGCTAAAGAAGTTGAACTTCAAGACAAGCTTGAGAACATGGGTGCTCAGATGGTCAAAGAAGTTGCTTCAAAAACCTCCGATGTTGCAGGTGATGGAACCACCACGGCAACCGTATTGGCTCAATGCATCGTCACAGAAGGACATCGCAACCTTGCAGCTGGTGCCAATCCGATGGACCTTAAGCGCGGCATAGACAAGGCCGTTGTAGCAGCAACTTCAGAATTGCATCGGATTTCCGAGACCGTTTCCGGTTCTAAGGAAATCGCCCAGGTTGGAACCATCTCCGCAAACAGTGACAGCACCATCGGCGACATCATTTCCGAAGCCATGGATAAAGTCGGAAAAGATGGAGTGATCACTGTGGAAGAAGCAAAAAGTGCTGATACCAGCCTCGATGTTGTTGAGGGCATGCAGTTTGACCGCGGCTACCTGTCTCCCTACTTTGTCACCGATCAAGACAGTATGGAAGCGAATCTCGAGGAACCCTACATCATCCTCGTGGAAAAGAAAGTCAGCAACATGAAGGACCTTCTTCCTGTGTTGGAGCAAATTGCAAAAACTGGCAAGCCCTTCCTGCTGATCGCAGAAGATGTAGAAGGAGAGGCCTTGGCGACTTTGGTTGTCAATAAAATCCGTGGTACCCTGAAGTGTGCTTCTGTCAAGGCTCCTGGTTTTGGAGACCGGAGGAAGGCAATGCTTGAGGACGTTTCCATTCTGGCTGGTGGAGAGGTTGTTTCAGAAGACATGGGAATGAAACTCGAAGACCTTACTTTGGCTAAACTTGGAACTGCTAAGTCTGTCGTTATTGACAAAGACAATACCACCATCATTGACGGTGGAGGTTCATCAGATGCCATCAAGGGCCGAATCAACCAGATTCGTTCACAAATTGAAGAAACTTCTTCTGACTATGATCGTGAGAAGCTTCAGGAACGCCTTGCGAAGCTGGCAGGGGGTGTTGCAGTCATCAATGTTGGCGCAGCAACTGAGATGGAAATGAAAGAGAAAAAAGCTCGTGTTGAAGATGCGCTTCATGCGACACGTGCAGCAGTCGAGGAAGGAATTGTTCCCGGAGGCGGAGTGGCTCTCCTTCGTTCCATTGATTCTGTAAAAAAAGTTGCTGACAGTTTAGAGTTGAATGATCAAAAAGTGGGTGCTGAGATTGTCCTCAAAGCACTTGAAGCTCCCATGCGTCAAATTGTGGCCAATGCAGGCCTCGAAGGCGCTCTGGTCATTGACAAGGTAAAGTCAGCATCAAATTCCTCAGAAGGTTTTGATGCTTCATCGGAGACTTACACGGACATGATTCAGGCAGGTATCATCGATCCCACGAAAGTGGTTCGAACCGCCTTGGAAAATGCTGCTTCAGTGGCAGGTCTTTTATTGACCACCGAGGCAGGCATTCATGATGCTCCTGAAGACAAGGATAGCATGCCAGCTATGCCTCCAGGAGGAGGAATGGGTGACATGGGTGGAATGGGCGGAATGGGCGGCATGATGTAATTCATGCCGGTATCAGAGGCCTTTTGAGGCGGGACGGTCAGTGATCGTTCCGCCTTTTTTTTTCTGAAAAATGAGCGTGAACGTTTTTTAGTTAAACGTGTGGATCAGTTCAACTGTGGTTTTCCTTGGCTTCCAGGGTTTCTTTACAGCGGATGCAAAAGGTCGTGACAGGCCTGATGTTCAGCCTTTCAATGTCAATGTCCTCTCCACATTCTTCACAAATTCCGAACGATCCATTGTTCAAACGTTCAATCGCTTCATCTATTTTCGACATCAGTTTCCGTTCACGATCTCTGATGCGAAGAAGGTTAATGTGTTCTGTTTCTGAAGTGGCTCGGTCACTCGGATCAGGATAGAGGTTATTTTCCTCACGCATTTCTTGAACTGTTTCTTCAGAATCGTCCACCAAGTCTGAACGCATTTTATCCAGCCTTTCGCGAAAATTCTGTAGATCGTAATCCTTCATTTTTTCCTTAAAATTTTAAAACAATTAAATTATATCAATTTTTTTAACATCAAAAGTTATTTTTCTCGATTGATGCTGAATCTGTCACATGGAATCAAAGAATCATTTGGTCTTCATTGAATGACTGGGGCTAGGTAAATTAAAAATCAAGAAAAAGGCGGTGATAGATTTTTTCAGCAAAAAGCCTGCTTAATTCGTCCAGGTTTTCCTGGCTCAATTCAAGGGAGTTAGAAACTAGATTGTTTGAACTGCTTTCAATCATTTCAACCGAAAGGTTTTGTTCTTTCCAAATCATTGCCCCGTTGCCCCTTTCTTTGATTTCAGCACTTCCGCTCAAATAGAAAATAACACCTCCAGCATTCTGAAGGGAATCAAGGCCACTCGATTTGCTCTTAATTTCATTCATTGAGATGGTGAGTTGCAGATCAGCCAGGTTTGCAGGGAGGATTTCCACCGAAGCATTGGCTTCCAGCAGTTTTTTGATTTCAGCATTGGTTTTCGTATCCAGCCCAGCAACAAATGTATGATTTTCTACTGGATAGATACCAATGGACTGCGCCTGACGTGGAAGCGGAGGATTCCCTCCAATAATGGAATAACCACAGCCGGTCATACACAAAATCCAAACAGGGATCAAAATAACGGAGTACTTGATCAAAGCCTTACTAAAGATAGGGGCTTGGATTTCATGAGATTTTGTATGATGAATGGTTTTTCCAGTGATTGTTTTCATAACCGATCTCATTCAAGATATACCAAGACGAGAACGCCTGTATAAGTGTATAGCTGAAGACCACCAGGGACCTTCGCCATTTCATATCCTCCGAACATCCCTGCCAACGGGAAATCACCTAATTGTTCATGAATCATTTGAATGTCTACATCGGTTTTGCCATATAAGGCTTCCCCCCTTGCAGCGCAATTGAAATAGATTCCAAAACTGGGGGGGCTTTCGCTTTCCTTTTTCATTCTTTCCAGCATCGCATTCATATCGTCCCTGGCACTGACCGCACTTCGGTAGGCAAAAGATACCACGGTACCTCTTTCAACGATTTGGGAAACCCGTATTCCTTGTCTTGCCACATCAATTCCGATCAGGTGTCTGACCATTGAGAATTCGCCTTCAAATTTTGGTTCTTCTGGGTCCAGGGGGAAACTAATGAGTAGCTGTCTTGCTGCGGCTTCAATATCATCGAATTCAAGTTCTGCAGCCACTTTGCTGAAAACCTCCAGTGCCGGTGTGCCGTCCAAGGTGAGGACTAAATCATCCTCAAAGTCGGTTACAAACATCGGATCTCCAATCGTCTTACATGATTGTGTCACCCCTGCGACATATTGAGGGATTCCTTTGAAACCCAGCCCTCCTGCGCCGTTGGCCACAACACCCTCAGAACCGAATTGGACCGATATCCTGTCTGATCCGTCATCGCATGAGCCCGCACCATAAACCATCGGTCCAGACTGGACATAATTCAAGGTATTGATGAAATTATAGGGTTGATGCTGGTATACATCCGGGAAAAAAAGAAAAAGCGGATTTTGTCCCCCAAACCGTTCCAATTCTTCTTTGAGTTGTTGATTCACTCCAGCACTGTCCTGAAGTTCCTGGTATTTACAGGTCGCAATGATCTCCAGACCCGGAGTTTGACCAAGCATCACCACCATCCCTGGATCGTTGAAGATTTCACCCATTCCGGAAAGGACTCCCAAACCACTGCATCCCGCGATACATTCGGAACCGCTTTTTACACGCAAGGTTTCATAAATCTCTGTAGATTGAGCAATATGCTGTGGAGTAAAAAAAACAAGCAGCCAATCAGCATTTTCAAGACCGGAACTTTGAAAAGCCTGATTCAGGGCTTCGTGAACGGCTTCTCCCGAATCATGCAAACGGGACATACCTACTCCAATGCGATTCACTATAGTTTTTCAGTGGAAGCTAACCAACAGGATGGCACTTACTTTGCTCCCATCCTGAATGACTTTGAATCGTTGATGCATATGTTTTGACATGTATTTCTGTGGAATCATTAAATAACATCTTCAAGGCTATACGGATTGCAGGGGTGATGATATTCAGCATCTCTTTTGCATTCGGATGTACGACTCAAACCTGGGAAAATCAGGGAGACAGTTGTGTCTTCACGGCTTCTGAGCCTCCTCTGCGAAGGGTGGTCAATTATCGTGACCACGACCTTTGCAATCGCAAACCGGCAGCACGGACGCCTCCATTCCCCCGTGTTCGAAACAGTTCCATGATGCAGGATTGAATCAAGCTTATAAAGCCTGCATCGCTAAAATTCGAAAAAAATAATGTCACTAAAGCCTTTTCTCTAAAGGACTGAGGAAAGCTATAATCCGAGTTCAGTTTTAGATTGCTTCAGCTTCAAGGAGATGAGTTCGGTATCCGGTGATACGGACAGGCAGGAGACTTCCAGAAGGGGCATCCGTATTACGTATCACCACGGAATGATTCCCACGGGTTCGTCCGCTCATGCTATCTGTTTCTCGGGGGTGTGGACCTTCGACCAGAATTTCCTGCTGGCTTCCTAACAATTCCTCATGTTTTTCTTTTAGAATCAATTCATGGGTCTCAAGAAGGATCCTCAACCTCTCTGTTTTAATTTCTTCACTCAAATGATTTTCCTCATCAGCGGCACGAGTTCCAGGTCTGATGGAATATTTAAACGCATAAATCAGGTCGAACCTCACCCGTTGCATCATTTCCAGAGTATTCTGGAAATCCTCTTCGGTTTCCCCAGGGTACCCAACAATTAAATCGGTACTGATTGTACCCCCAGGCATTCGTCTGCAAAACATCTCCACCTTCTCCAAATAAGTTTGCGTGGTATACCATCGCCTCATCCGCTTCAATACAGAATTGGATCCGGATTGCAAAGGGAGGTGCAACTGTTCACAAACAGATGGGAGATCCGCCATTGCATCAGCAAGTTGAGGATGAAAATCTTTGGGATGTGGGGAGATGAAGCGGATACGTTGCAGTCCCGTGATGTCATCCAGATTTTTCAGTAGTTCCACAAAATCCACACCATCCGCCTGGTATGAATTCACATTCTGTCCTAAGAGGCATAATTCCCGTGTTCCGTTTCTGCAAAGTTTGATTGCTTCTTCAAGGATATTTTGTGGACTGCGACTCACTTCTGTCCCTCGGGTCAGAGGCACCACACAAAAAGAACAGTAATTATTGCAGCCTTTGGTAATGGCAAGATGGGCCTTGAGATTTGGAAGATGAGAAGCCGAAGAAGGAAATTCCGGAATGAAATCCCTGACTTTTTGTCTTGGTGCCAGTCGGTTTATATGAACCGTACGTTCCCCGTTATCCGATTCACGCAGGATTTCTGGAAGTTCAATGAGGTTGTCTGTGCCAAACACGAAATCGACGTTTTGTGCACGTTTCAGAATTTTTGCGCCTTCTTGTTGAGCCACACAACCACCCACCCCTATTTTCATTGTAGGGTTCAACTTTTTCAGTCGTCGCATCCTGCCCAGCTCACTATAAACTTTCTGCTCTGCTTTTTCACGAACCGAACAGGTGTTAAGCAGAACTAAGTCAGCATCTTCCATCGAGATGGCAGGTGTGAAGTCCTGAGCCCTGAGAAGTTCGAACATTTTGTCCGTATCATACTCGTTCATCTGGCAACCATAGGTCTGGATGAAAACTTTACTCAAGCCACTCTTTTTATTGAAAATATTGAAAACTTTATGGAGGATTAAACTAAATCTGAGGAACAGGAATCCTAATCCAAATTATTAAGAATTCGCTGCAGGAATTATAGGTTTGAAACCTAGTTCTTCTGCACAAATATCACGACATATCCTGGACAGGTCACGTGGAAATTCGACATAATGCTTTTCCTCGCCTTTTTCCCAAAGGGTTTCTTCTAAAACAAGACCATGCCCGGTTGGTTTGATGAATTGATACCATTGATGATGGTGGAGCAATTCAAGGGTTCCAGTTTTGTATTTTTTCCCTTGACCACTGAACAAGAGCTTAGAATTCATTTCGCTGGAAGAATCGGAATACACTTCAAAACTCATACGGAAATCGAATTTTCCCCAGAAGAAATGCACATAGGGTGAATCAGGGGTATTATCAGTTTTAAAGATCCTGTAATTCTGTCGGTCGACGCTGTAGTTTTTCACTGCAACTCCTTTAGGTTAAAGCTGGTTTAAGACAAGACTATGCTAGGTTTTGGCCTATTTTTTCAAGGCAAACCCTGCATTCCTCTAGAATCCGTTGTTTGTCATCAGGATGTTTCCAAATTAGGTGGCTTTCTCTACGGAACCATGTCAACTGCCTCTTGGCATACTGCCTCGTACGTTGCTGGATCAAAGGGATTAACTCTGATTCTGTCAGTTCTCCTTTCAGGTGTAGGATGATTTCACGATAACCTATGGACTGCAGAGGCTTGAGGTGATCAGGATAATCGTCAAGTAATGACCGGACTTCATCGATCCAGCCCTGTTCCAGCATCTCTAAGGTTTTATTGTTGATCCGTTCATAAAGTTCCTCCCTTGGGCGGTCACAGACCATTCCGTAAAAAGAGTATCGTTGATTGCTGGGAACCTCGATTTGCTGAAAACTGGACAGAGGTTTGCCTGTCGAGAGAATCACTTCCAGGGTACGCATGATTCTTGAAGAATCATTGGGATGGAGTTTCTCGGCTCCGGAAGGGTCCAGTTCTTTCAGCCTCTGCCAGCAGGCTCGAGTTCCTCCCCCAGATTTTAATTCATTCACTTGAATCTTGGTTTCTGGAGAAATCTCGGGGATCTGACTTAATCCAAATAGCAGTGATCTTAAGTACAAACCTGTTCCTCCAACCAGGATGGGTACCTTATTCCGTGATTGGAGTTCCTTGATGATTCTTTCAGTTTCACGAACAAAATCACCTGCAGAGAATATTTCATCAATGTTGACGATATCGAGCAAATGATGAGCAATACGGATCCTCTCGGCTGGTGTCGGCTTAGCGGTTCCGATATCCAATCCACGATAAACCTGCATCGAATCACAGCAAATCAGTTCTCCCCCAAGCATCTCTGCAAGCCACAGGGCAAGGCTGCTTTTCCCACTGGAGGTGGGTCCAGTCACTGCAACCAGAAAAGGGATGTTTGCTGGGTTCAAAACGGAGATTTCAAATAGAATGAATTTGTTGAATCAGGAAGACTGAAAATATTTAAAACATGAAAACCCGAAACGAAGTCATTTCTTATGTTCCTCATACCCCTCAACTTTTACGTGCTGCTTTAAGATCCTGTTTGAAGGCATCACGAACCTTTTCGAAAAATGAATGATAGCGTCCATCGCGAATATCTGGAAAGGTCCAGGGCAAAGTGTCAAAATGCCCAGACTTGCGTAACAAGCTAAGATCTGCCCAGACTCCTTGTCCGAGATATATTTTCTGAGGACCTTCTTTTGCTGACAATAGCACCAGTTTGTGGAGGTCAAGATAACCAGGATCAAGATTAAGGCTTCTCAATCCCGACTCTCTCCATCTGTGTTCCCATTCAGTTGTTTCAAGCTTGAACAACACGGACTCTTCAACAGGAAAAATGCCTTTCAAAGATAGAAAAATCCGGCGAAGTTCAGTTCCCATTTCTTTTTCGTAATAATCGGTGGAGTCAAACCTCAATGATTCGGATTCAAACTCGATTTCCACTCCAACTGTTTCAAGATGATGTTGTAATTCTTGATAATATTCTTCTTCCTGAAATAGTACCCCAAGCACTGCTTTCCCATGAACACCATTTAAATTTTGCTCTGCAATTCTAAAATTATCAAAGAATTGCTTTTGAATACGAGAAAGACGCTTCATGTCAAAAGTAAAAGGAGTTGAAGGAAGTGATGATCGTCATTCTAATATTCGAAAAACTCTTATTTTTTTATACTAACAAAGTCCATCTATTCGGGTTGAAAAACATGAACTGACACAAGCTTTTGGCTTGTTTTCTCATGGCGCTGACACTCATCATACATAGTGTTTTCCGACTTTAACAGAACCTCTCAAAAGACGTGTTTGACCGAAGGCTGCTGATCAATATCGACTGGTTCCTCTGTTTTCTGGTCCTGCTACTTTGCATTTTAGGATTCATAGCCATGTCTTCGGTGGCAGGAGGATCTCCTGCCAAAGAAGCCTATCTGGCTCGTCAGGGCTACTGGTTTTCTGCCGGAATCTTTTTGGCCTTCCTGACTCAGTTCATCCATTACCGTGATTGGGCCCGTCTTGGGTTTGTTCTTCATCTTTTGGTCATCGTGCTGTTGGTGCTTGTGTTGTTTTATGGAACCGGGGGGCCAGGCACCAGCGTTCAACGTTGGTTGAGGATAGGTCCTTTTTTCATCCAACCCTCGGAATTCAGCAAATTTACTTTAGTGCTTGCAGTCTCCCATTATTTTAGGGAAGACAACCGTTTCCTGCAGCAGAGGTGGATCTGGATGGCCTGGCCGACATTATTGATGCTGGTGCCAGTCGTACTCATCATCCGCCAACCGGATCTAGGGACGGCCCTCCTGTTGATTGTTATTTTTGCTCCCATTGCCTTCATGATGGGCATCCGATTCAGGACAATCCTGTCTCTGATCGGACTGATTTTAGTTTCACTCCCTCTAGTCTGGATTTACCTGCTTAAACCTTACCAGCAGGAACGCATCCTGACTTTTCTCAATCCAGATCGGGACCCTCTTGGAACCGGTTATCATGTGATCCAGTCAAAAATCGCTGTTGGAAGTGGTGAATTTTGGGGCAAAGGTTATGGAAAAGGAACTCAGGGACAACTCAATTTCCTTCCAGCGGATCACACTGATTTTATTTTTTCCGTATTATCAGAAGAGTGGGGATTTATGGGATCGATGGTGGTTCTCATCCTATTCCTCGTCCTTACACTTTGGGCTTTAGGCGGATTATACAAAAGCAAGAATCGGGTCTGCATGATACAAACGGTTGGAGTGGTTGCAATCATTACTTCACATGTGTTGATAAATATCGGCATGACTCTCGGATTAATGCCTGTTGTCGGAGTTCCTCTTCCTTTTTTTAGTTATGGAGGTTCTTCTATGATTTCAATGATGTTTGGAATCGGGCTTTTACTCAACATGAGGATGAGACGTTTTGAAGGAAGCTGATCGATTTTCTTTTTATTTGGTCTTTTATTCATTTCATTAAAAAAATTTGTGCTAACCAGATTCCTCTCAAAAACTATTGATGGTTCGTTTACGATTTGCACCTAGTCCTACAGGATTTCTTCATATCGGCGGTCTAAGGACCGCTCTTTTTAGTTGGCTTTTCACCAAAAAAAATAAGGGTAGTTTTATTTTCCGGCTTGAAGACACAGATAGAAACAGGCTTGTTGAAGAAGCAGAAGAAAACCTGATCCGGATGCTGGACTGGGCAGGAATCGACATCGACGAAGGCCCTGGAATCGGCGGGGATTATGGACCCTACCGGCAATCAGAACGACTGCAAATTTATCGTGAGCATGTGGATCTGTTACTGGAACAGGGGGATGCTTATCCATGCTTCTGCACTGAAGAAAGACTAGAACAACTTAAAACGAACCAGCGATCCCAGGGAGAAACTCCTCAATATGACAACCACTGTCGAAAGCTGAATAAAGAAGAAATCCTGAGCAGGATCCAATCACAGGAAGCCCATGTGATCCGCATGAAAATTCCTGAAAAAGAGGAAACCTTTCGTCTCAAAGACCTAGTGCGAGGAACGGTTGCCATCGAAAGTGGGCAGATTGAAGATCAAGTGATCCTCAAAAGCGACGGATTTCCGACCTACCATCTTGCAGTTGTGATCGACGATCACCTGATGCAGATCAGTCATGTCGTTCGAGGAGAAGAATGGCTTCCCTCATTTCCTAAACACCTTCTGTTGTATCGTTATCTGGGCTGGGAGACTCCGGAATTTGTCCACCTACCTCTGATCCTCAACGAAGAACGTGCAAAACTCAGCAAACGTCATGGTGCTGTGTCCGTCGAAGATTTCCGCAGCAAAGGTTATCTACCAGAAGCACTGCTGAATTTCATAGCCCTGCTGGGCTGGAACCCTGGAGATGACAGGGAACTTTTGAGTCTGAAGGAACTGACCCAAGAATTCAGTTTTGAAAGAGTCTCCAAATCAGGTTCCATTTTTGACCGTGAAAAGTTGAATTGGATGAACCAGCAGTATTTGCTGAAACTTCCTGAGGAGGAATACTTGCGGAGGATTTGGGAAGTGGTCCAGGAAGGTGCCTATCGGAATCAAGAACAGGAAAAAATTCAACAGGCCGCTGAAATCCTCAAAACCCGTTTGGTGACCCTATCGGATTTCAACCAGAAACTAGGATTGTTTTTTGATCAAAATCCTGAACTGAATGATCCACAGGCCCTTGAGGTTTTAAAGCAAGAGGAGTCGAAAACAGTCCTCAGGGAATTCCTTGTACAGTCCGAAAGCCTTAGTGAATTGACCTCAGACAATCTAGGACAGTTGGTCAAGTCGGTTCAAAAAACAACAGGGATCAAAGGTCGTGGGCTGTGGATGCCCCTGCGCTGTGCGATCACAAGAGAAGCCAGTGGCCCCGAACTCGCAGTCATGCTCGATTTTTTTGGAGGCGAAAAATGTTTACGCCTGATCCGGCAGACCCTTGAACTTCCATCCATTATGAATGGTCCGTGATGTTGAAGCCGAGGAAAAGCAAAGTTTGGATGAGGATTTTCCTGACGCTCTTTTTCTTCCTTTGCATGGTTTTAACAGCAAAGGCGATCTCTCATGTCTCTATCAGATACCCTTCAATTCAGGAGTCATTCCGTGTCATTTCCTCGGAAATCGCAGGACTTTCCAAAGATCCGCGGTATGAGAATCCTGGAATTGCTCTGACCGACATCATTAATCACCAAAGCCTGGAAAGAGATTCGACTTCCGAAATGCTGGAAGAAGCTTTGAATGAAGCCTTAGCTGAAAAAATGCCAAACCAGGTTGTACCTCATTTTGAATTGGTTCAGCTCAGAATCGAGTGGAATGAAAACTATCCTGGAAGTTTTAGGGAACCGCTTTCGGAAGATCTTGCAGGTCAGGCAGAAGCGGACTGGATGATCAGCGGAAGCTATGAAACGCTGAAAAATCAGGAAATCCAGTTGCGACTGGAGCTTTACGACATGGTCAGTGAAAAAAATCTATGGCAGGACATTTTTGTTTTTCCTCAATTTAGCAAACGATTTACAAAACAATACATTGTTCCTGCAGTCATGGAAGAAACTCCTTCCATCACTGAAAATAAGATTATTCAGGAAACAGAAGAGAGATCGGATGAATATCACTTGGATGTTGTGACCGAGGGTGCCCTGCCTAGTACCGCAGGTTCGGAAAGAGGAAAAGCACCTTCGTATCAACAAAATCAGCGGGGATATTTCAGCATGATTTTCCCGGAATTCACCAGCCCCCCTCCTCCCCCACTTTCTCCGCCTCCTGAAGGCATGGTTCGTATCCCGGAAGGTGAGTTCGTGATGGGAGATCCCGGGGGGCGTCCTGATGAACAACCGGATCACTTGGTTTTTATCGATTCTTTTTTTTTGGATAAACATGAAGTGACGAACGGGGATTATCTTCTTTGTGAGAACTGCGAAAGAGGACACGGAGGGTTTGACACCAGTTTGCCGGATAAACCTGTTGTCTATGTCGATTGGAATAATGCGAATCATTACTGTCAGTCCCAGGGAAAGCGGCTGCCTACTGAAGCAGAATGGGAATATTCCGCTAAAGCAGGAAAAAACAACAATGATTCTCAGGAAACCAATTCCGAGAACCTTTTGCTATATGCCTGGAATGAAGAAAACACCGAAAATCTTGGATTGTATGGAGCACAGGAGGTGGCTTCAAAAAAAACCAGTCCTTGGGGGCTTTTTGATATGCAAGGAAACGTGATGGAATGGGTCAGTGATTTTTACACCCAAGGATATAAGGGAACTTTCAACCAATCCATCAGTCCAAAAGGCCCGGAAACGGCAGCAAATCCTGAATATCCCCTCCGAGTTGTAAGAGGAGGAGCTTGGGGAGGGGTTCATGGAGCTGGTAAAGTGGAGGGAATGCGTGCTTCCAGACGCTATGCTTTTGCTCCTTGGGTGCTTTCCTTTCAAATTGGGTTCCGCTGTGCTGCAGACGACCCTAATATTCAATGATGCCCCGTGAGTGAAGTCTCTGCCGAGGCCCGGACAGTGCCTAAGATGGCAACGGAACTTGAAAATGGTCCGTTAGAGGAGAGAAGTCCCGGAGAATCTTGTTTTGAAAAAATCTATCCTTTCGGTTCGGACCTTGAACTGCGTGAAGAATACATTAATTTTTTTGGAGGATTACGAATCGGCAAGCTTCTGGAAGACCTCGACCTGGTGGCTGGAAAGGTTGCTTATTCCCACACTCAGGGCTGGGAACGGGGTTTGGGTATTGTCACTGCAGCATGTGACCGGATCGACCTGACAGGAGCTTTACCAAGCACCTCCGACCTCCAATTACTGGCCAGCGTGAACTGGGTTGGCAGGAGTTCCCTCGAGGTAGGAATCCGCATTTCTTCAGGCAATGAGAATAATTGGAGGCGTGTTGCCAGGGCTTTTTTCATCATGGTTGCCCGTCGAGAAGGTCTGGCTGCAGCGGTCAACCCCCTAAGTCCAAAAAGTCCGGAAGAACTGAGGCGGTTCAAAGAGGGACAGGAACGTCAGCGTCTTCGAAGGGAAATGTCTCGCCATAATATTATGACGGTTGCTCCCAATGAGCAGGAGAGTGAATTGTTGCACTCTCTTTTTCTCAGGATCCGTCAGGGAAAGCTCAAAGGAGCAAGTATGGCAGAAACGTTAAGGCAATCCACGCGTTTGATGCATCCGCAGTTCCGGAACATTCACAACAAGATCTTTGGGGGGTATCTGATGCGGGAGGCCTTCGAACTGGCTTGGAACATCACCTACCTCTATTGCCGGGAATGGCCACAGTTCCTTTGCGTCGACCATATGTATTTTTTTGAACCCGTGGAAATAGGATCCATTCTCTCCTTCACGGGGCAGGTGATCTACACCAGTCCCAAAGCACTGATGGTTGAAGTGACTATTGAAGTCATTGATCCTGTCAGTGGAACCTCTGAAGTCACCAACGTCTCCTTTTACACCTTTACTGCTCTCGATGAAGCAGGAGAAATTCTTGAGATCACACCGGTTCTTCCAAATACTTATGAAGAGGGTTTAAAATACCTGGATGGTTCTAAGCGTTTCCGTTTAGGAGAAAAATCAAGGGAATACTCGAGTGGAAGAAAAAATAGTTCGAAATCAGGGTGAAATTCTAAGTCTTATTCGAATATATCTTGAAGCCTTTTAAGATTAAATTAAAATAAAAGGTTTTTAAAAAAAAATTGACTCCTAAACTACTCGACCCTATTCCCAAATTTACACTTTGTTCAAAATCATAAAAAGTTTAAGATTTGTTCTGGCTGCAGGATGCTTGCTGGGAAGTATCTCAATGGTGACCGCTCAGACCAATTTCATACCACTCGAACGTGGTGATGCCGTAGAACGTGAAGAAAGATTGATGTTTTCACCTGGAGTTCAACTTTCAGGGGATTATCGTTTCCGAAGCAACTGGATCAACAGTTCCCAAGCTCCAGAATCGAGAGCAGGCACCAATTCCTCAGTTGCCTATGCCTATGATCAGGATATCCGGTTTACTCTGCGTTCCAATGTTCATAGGACTGTTTCCATTAATCTCGAATTGTCTACCGAACAGGATGCTCTTTACCTTTCGGATTTACGGGCCAACCGAAGTAATCGGATGTGGGATCCTGAATCCCAACAAGTCAATGTAGGAGCAAGGCAGGCTTTCCTGGAACTCAACACCCACCCTAGGGATCGGACACGAATTGGGAAACAGGAAGTCAACATTGGTGATCGGCGTGGAAAGGTCTTTACTGGAATCGTGAGTGGATTCACACAACTCTGCACGGTTGGAACTTGGTGTTATGAATTTGGAGCCGCAAAACTTTCCCAAAGACTGAGTGACTGGATCTACTTCCTCTCACTCGACTATGCCTTCTGGAACGACCGTGATAGTCAGGGCAAAGCATTGGACGTCTTCCGTGCCGAAATCTTTAGGATGAAATACACCGAACACGACGTCCCGTTGGGCCGAAACAATGTTCCTTTGCAGAAACTTTCCTCAAGCACCATTTCGACTTTGCAGGGTTTAACTACTCCTTTCAAGTCTGGTACGTCATGTCGTTCTGAATTATCGGATTACATGGTCAATAGTGATTGTAAGCCAATCTATTATTATTCTCACGAATATGAATATTGGGGCCTGCGTCTTGTTTATGAAAGTCCATCATTTGAGATTTATGGAGATATGATTGGATCAACCGGAAAACGCAGGCACTATGTTTATGATACTCCAGGAACACAAACTTCCTCTAAAATCAATGGCATCGCGGGGGAATTGGAAATGAGTTATACTTCGGGTGATCACCGATATGGTTTCATCGCGATGATGGCCCGAGGAGATAAAGAAATCCAAGATCCAAACAAAGAGGGTCTGAATTATCTTCGGGACCTCTCAGGATATTTTGAGATCATGCCTGGAACTTATAAAGGGACCCAATTTTATTTCAACGGAGGAAGCACGGAACTGAATAGTGGAACCGGACTAGGACATTCCATCAACAACACAAGCATGCTTGGACTGCGCTACAATTACGATGTTCCGGATTCTGAAACGTTGTATCTAGGAGGCATCTATCAGTTGAAAAGGATGCAGGATGTATACAATAAATTCGGTATTCCGACTAAGGACATCGGATTGGAATTGAACAATACTATCCGCTTCCCAATAGCCATCCATGCTGTGATGGATTTCGATATAAATCTTTTCAGCCCTGGAACGGCCTTCAGTTATGACGACCATGATGTTCCAGGGTCCGTCACGGATTTGTTTTTTCATGTCGCAGCCAGGCTTTTCTATTCTTTCTAAAAATGACTCAATCAAGATCAGCCATTGTAGAACGTAAGACCAAGGAAACCTCGGTTCTTGTTCGACTCAACCTGGATGGAGAAGGAAGAAGCAAAATCAAGACAGGTATTGAATTCCTTGATCATATGCTCGAACAACTAGCGTTTCATGGACTTTTGGATCTTGAGATTGAGTGCGAGGGAGACCTGCACATCGATAGCCATCACAGTATCGAGGATATTGGAATCGCTATCGGTCAGGCCTTCAAGGAGGCCTTGGGTGAAAAAACAGGAATCCGCCGATACGGACATGCCTACATCCCTATGGATGAGTCTCTGCTACGGGCTGTACTCGACTTTTCTGGTAGGCCTGAATTCGTCTTCAATGGCCAATTTGGACGCTACAATCTGGGCAATCTGGACACCCAGATGATCCCGCATTTCTTTAAGTCACTGGCATTCAACTGCGGATTAACCCTACATCTCAGCATCCTCGATGGAAGCAACGACCATCACAAATGTGAAGGGCTTTTCAAGGCGTTCGCAAGGGCTCTCTCAGATGCCATTGCCCTGGATCCAAGGAGGATGGGAGTGAGTTCCACCAAAGGAACCCTCTGAACCGGAAAAATCCATGATCGGCATCTTTGATTACGGGGTCGGCAACCTGCAAAACCTCAAAAATGCGATTGATCACCTAGAACTCCAAAACTGCATCGTCCAGAATCCTGATGATCTTGAATCCTGTGATCGAATGTTACTCCCGGGGGTTGGTGCATTTTCCCCGGCCATGGAAAACCTCCGAGCTTCAGGAATGTTCAAGAAATTGGAAAAGAAAGTCCGGCAAGGCATGCCTCTGCTTGGCATCTGCCTAGGTGCACAACTTCTTCTGGATGAAAGCAGTGAAGATGGTAGGTGCCAAGGGTTGGGCTGGATCCCTGGAAAAGTCCGACGATTCAAGCATTCCCTCAAGGTTCCTCAAATGGGTTGGAATCAGGTCAAGTTTCAACAGCAGGATCCTATTTTCGAAAAGCTCCCTTCATCCAGTTATTTTTATTTTGTCCATTCATATTTCATGGAACCTGAGACCGGCAGCATGGTTTTAGGCACCACGGATTATGGTCATGACTTTGCTTCGGTGGTCCACCGAGAAAATCTCTGGGGCGTCCAGTTTCATCCGGAAAAAAGCCAACAGGCAGGACTGGATCTGCTGAATAATTTCTGCACCATGGAATTAGAGTCAAAATCATCCAAAGACGATCCTCTTTGAATCGTCCAATCTTCAACTCCAAAAAAGAAACCCTTCAATGGCCTTGGAACAAACCCTTTCCATCATCAAACCCGACGGTGTTAAACGCAACTTGGTCGGAGAAATCCTGCGTCGTTTCGAAAGCAAGAATCTTCGAATTGTCACCACCCGCATGCTTCATCTCTCAAAACGCGAAGCAGAAGGATTTTACGATGTCCACCGTGAGCGTCCTTTTTTTGAGGAATTGACCACCTTCATGTCTTCCGGACCGGTGGTGGTCAGTGTTCTGGAAGGAGAAAACGCCGTTGTCTTTCACCGTGAAATTATGGGCGCCACCAATCCGGCCGAGGCGGCGGAAGGAACCATCCGCAAGGATTTTGCACAAAGCATTGGTGAAAATACCGTTCATGGATCGGACAGTCTGGAAAATGCAGCGATTGAAATCGCCTACTTTTTCGCACAAACCGAATTGGTCAACAGCCAGGCCTGATGGCCAACAACCAAGGAAGGCGGAACTCAGCTTCCCTCTGATATTTCCGCTTTTTCACCTGAAGAAAGCCATGGTCCCAGGGCCTTCCAGATTTGGCCCCGTCCCTCTTTATTCATACTGGAGTGTGGCAGCGGCAGTTGTTGCAGTTCCATTTCCTTCTTCAACAGTTGAAGCTTAGAAGCGCATTTGCCTCGGCTGAGTTTGTCAGACTTGCTGGCGACCACCAGCATCGGTCTTTGGTGAAAATCCAACCAGCTTTTTAGTTGCAGGTCCTGAGTTGTTGGCCCATGCCGAATGTCGATGATCAGGACCACGCCTCTAAGGTTTTTCCTTCGACTCAGATAAGCTTCGATAAGGTCTCTCCATTTTTGGCGCATCGCCTCGGGTACCCGAGCAAAACCATAGCCTGGAAGATCTACAAAACTGAAACCCTCATTGATCAGGAAAAAATTAATCAATCTTGTTTTGCCGGGGGTTGAACTGGTCTTGACCAGATTTTTTCGGGTTAGAAGGGAATTGATCAGGGTCGACTTGCCAACATTCGAACGTCCCGCAAAAGCAATCTCAGGAATGATGATATCCGGAAACTGAGACGCTCCTGCCGCACTCTCCAAAAGTTCAGCAGTTTTAATTTTCATCTGGACTGGAATGTGAAGGGAATCAGTCTTCAGAGGTCGTTTCGGGCTTGGCTGATTCCTGAGTGCCAATTCCGAAAAACTGAGTTGCTAGCTTGGAAAAGTAATCCGGTTTGACCTGGCCTTCCTGATTCACCAGATCAAAATACAACAACACAGTAAGCAACGCAGCAAAGGGGAAAAAAACTAAAGCCGTCAGGTACTGCGAGAGACGCATCGCTCTGTGGACTCCTTCATCCTGCAGAATTGCACTGAGTTGTATCTGGATCTGATCCGTATCTTCAGCGGAAAGTAGTTCCAATTCTGGAAGAAAAATGCGAAAGATGAGTGCGAAAATAGAAAACTGAATCAGCATACTGAGCACCACCACCACGAATACTCTCCCAAACCGCCCCCGAACCAGTTGAAAACTTCGGATCATCGCCTGCATCCCACGTCTGGCTTCCAGGATGAAAACCGGCTGTGCCAAAGAAAAATAAAACAGTGATGAAAGCCATAAAACAACGATGATGATGTTGAAAGGAAAGGGCATCACCGTTAATCCCATCACTCCCACGACAAAGAGCAGATATTGAAGGATAGCGACATGAATCGCACTGAATAGCAATGGGCCTCCAAAACTTTTCAAAATTCCTGAAATTGGAAACAAACTTCCATGCGCCAATGCGATCACCCCCAAGGCCATCGCTGATTCAAGAACACGCATTGATAGGAAGAAAACTACGCTTTCCGTTTCAAACCACTGTGCCAATCCTACAATCAAGGACGGTGCCAGTAAAACCACGGTCAGCATGAGCATTCCAAGCAGATTTTTCTGAAAAAGCTTTAAGCTCAGTTTGAATAAGGTGGTAACCGTGTGGGGATAAGTGAATAGATTCATAAAATATTTTGTTAGCCTTTAATAATTTTTAAAAAATATACTTCCTCCCCAGATGCATCTCAAGTTGATCCCTTTTTTCCAAAAATTAAGCTCATTTAAGTGTATGATTCTAAAGTTGAATGAATCCATAAAAACTTGCAGTGTCTAGGTACATTTATGATACTTAATTGCCCTCAGGGTTTCTTTGAAACCCGTTCCCAATCCGGAAAGGTGACCGAGTGGCCGAAGGTGCGTGACTGGAAATCACGTGTGCGGGCAACCGCACCGGGGGTTCGAATCCCTCCCTTTCCGCCAGCACACCGTTTATCACCCTCCATTAAAGTCCATTAAGCTCCCCGTTAAGCACGGCATAGGCTTAGATTTTAGTTACAGAACGTCCATT
>Ga0208411_1000084_pt1 | contig 72929 bp, 63 predicted proteins | sample ETN01SmetaG_4_FD_185793 | JGI IMG/M metagenome (GOLD analysis project Ga0208411, IMG submission 185793) | Marine microbial and viral communities from oxygen minimum zone, Eastern Pacific Ocean - ETNP2014F12-01SV261 (SPAdes) (version 2) | ecosystem: Environmental > Aquatic > Marine > Oceanic ... | reverse complement strand
TTTGTCAAAATTGCTACTTCGGTCGCCCCTGAAAAGGGTAAATCAGACCACTACCAGTATTTGCTAAGCGTTGGCGACAAGCTGAGAAACAACGGACTCAACGAGCAGGCCATTGAGCAATACATTTCATATCTAGATAAAGAAAATACGTCTGCCTTGGTCCATGCCAGAGTCGCTCATACCATAGGGGAACTTTACATGGAAATGAGCAACTGCCGGGAAGCGCTGCCCTGGCTGTTTCGTGCGGAAATCTATAGCGCTAAATACCAGCGGACCAACGAACTTAAAAATCACATCGACACATGCCTGACTCATATAAAATCTGCCGAACCCAAAAATCTCACCACAAGGTGAGCATTGGAAATAAGTTAATTTTAGCCCTGCTATATTTTTTATTATCTCCTTCTACCATCGCATGGGCCGATTCTCCCATTAACATTATGGCCGAGGTAGACAAGGGACAGGCCACTACGGGTGATATCATCACCTACACGATAACCTTATTGCACGATATGGAATTAAAACCATCCATGCCTGACTTTGGCGTTATCAATGGATTCGATATCCTGGAAAGTCATGTCAGTGAACCACGCAAGGTTGAAAATCAGATCGAACAGATTTATTCGGTTAAACTCCGTGCCGATGAAATCGGGCAATTCACAATCCCGCAAATAACCATTCCCTTTGAAGTCACGACAATTGAATCGGCTAATCCTGTTCCGGGAGAAATCCGTTCACCGGAAGTATCTGTTGATGTCACATCTATCCTCCGACTTCAGGGCGAACCAACCGACATCCGTGACATTAAAGGAACTGTTGATGTTGACAGGGACTGGATGCCGTGGATTTTCTGGGGACTGAACCTGATACTATTGTTGGTTGTGTTGTATCTATTCTGGAAATACCGCAAGGCTAAGCACTCTCCGGCAATAGAAAAAACCCCTGTCTTGCCAATACACGAAGTTGCCTTGCAAGAATTGAATGCGCTGAATGACAAAGGACTCCTCCAACGGGGTGAAGCCAGGGAACATTTTTTTGAGTTGTCTGAAATATATCGCCGCTACCTTGGCGCAAGGTATCACTTTCCCGCACTCGACTCGACCACTGAAGAAATCACCAGATATTTAAAAAAGCAGAATGGGCTCGAACTCTCACTCCAAAATGAAGCGATTCGTATTCTCATAAAATCAGACCTGATCAAATTCGCAAAAGTCCCGGCGACACCTGGCTCTGATGAAATAGCATCGGTTCGGGAGTTTGTAACATCGACCCGTGAGCATTTGGAAATAGGACTTTATTCAAACTAATTATATCGTATGACCTTTTTTAGATTCGAAGATCCCTGGTTTCTATTACTACTGCTATTTCTGCCCATCATGGTGTGGCAGGAACGCAGAACCGTCACTGCTGTTAACTACTCATCTCTGACCGCTTTGAAAATGGTGCGTTCGCATCGTTCAGAAGTAATGGCGGCAATCCCCTCTTTTCTCCGGTTTATAGCGATCACCCTCTTCATAGTGGCATTTGCGCGACCTCAGGAAGGGCACAAAAAAACTGAAATCCTTTCAGAAGGTGTTGATATCGTCCTGGCTTTAGACACTTCGGGGAGTATGCGGGCACTGGACTTTAAAAAGGACGATGAGCCTGTCACGCGGCTCACTGTAGTAAAAGATGTGGTCGCCGAATTTATTGATGGTCGTGAAACTGATCGCATGGGAATGGTCGTTTTCGGCGGCGAAGCGTTTACGCAGTGTCCACTCACCCTCGACCATGACATTCTGTTCTCCTTCCTCGACAAACTTAAAATCGGCATGGCCGGAGACGCCACTGCTATAGGATCGGCAATTGGTATTTCTATTAAACGCCTGAAGGACCTGAAATCCAAATCCAAAGTCATCATTCTTTTAACAGACGGGCGCAACACCGCTGGGAAAATCACACCTCTTCAGGCGGCAGAGCTTGCCAAAACCTTTGGCATCAAAATCTACACCGTTGGAGTGGGCAAACGCGGCAAGGCACCGTTTTTAGTAGATTCACTTTTCGGCAAACGTCTCATTTACCAGAATGTTGATATCGATGAAGAAACGTTAACAAAAATATCGGAAATGACCGATGCAAAATATTTTCGCGCAACGGATCTGGAATCGCTAAAAGATATCTATGAACAGATAGACCAATTGGAAACATCCGAGGTCAGGGTTCTCGACCATTCGGAATATACTGAGATGTTTCATTACTTTCTTATCCCCGGACTATTCCTCCTACTCACAGAAGTTATAATTTCAAATTCTATTCTCCGGAGGATTCCCTGATATGCGTTTTGGTAATCCTGGATATTTCAATCTACTTTGGCTATTTGTTTTACTGATCGTATTTCTGGTCTGGTCTCACAAGAAAAAGAAACAATCTCTGGAACTATTATTGAGCGGCCCCCTGGTCTCCCGTCTGCTGGATCCGCTGGCATGGAAGCGTATGAAAACGGAGACGGCTCTCACCGCGTTGGCAATATTTTTTCTTATCCTGGCACTCACTCAACCTCGTTGGGGCTACCGGTGGGAAGACCTTACACAGGAGGGAGTGGATATCATCATCGCGCTAGATGTATCTAACAGTATGATGGCGCAGGATATCAAACCCAACAGGCTGGAAAGGGCAAAACACAAAATTGCAGACTTATTAAATATGCTCGAGGGAGACCGGATCGGACTGGTCGCATTCGCCGGAACATCCTACCTACAATGTCCTCTCACCCTGGATTATTCGGCGGCGCATATTTTCCTGAGTGCAATCGACACCCAACTCATCCCGGTGCAAGGCACAGCAATCGGACACGCCATCCGCACTTCTGTTAAAGCATTTAATGAACAGGATACGCAAGCACGAGCCATTATCCTCATCACTGATGGCGAGGACCACACAGGCGATGCGCTTCCATCAGCAAAATGGGCGAAGGAACAGGAAACTAAAATCTTCACGATAGGAATTGGCAGGGAAATCGGCGCGCCTATCCCCAGTTCTGAGCCTGGGACATCCGGATTTAAAAAAGACAAGGATGGAGAAGTGGTTCTGACCAAACTCGATGAAACCACTCTCCAGCAAATAGCTTTGGAGACAGGTGGGAGTTATGTTCGCTCTGTTACCGGTGATATGGACCTGCAAAAAATTTATCTGGAAAACATAAAACACAAGGTTGAAAAAAAGTTGGTCAAAACAGAGCGGCGACGAATCTGGCTGGAAAGGTTTCAGTTGATGGTCTTTGCCGCACTGCTCTGCCTCACGATTGGCTACGCCCGCAAAAAACTCCCCCCTCCCGGAAAAATCTGATAAAATGATCGGAGTTGGTACTTCCTGGCTTTGCTTGACAAGAGAGTTTGTAGATGCCATATGTTCTTAAGACGGCAGTCTTAAGGTAGAAGTTTTTCAAGATGGGTCTTTATTCGATGAATATGATCCTTATAATTAATAAATCAAATTTTTAGAGGAAATACAGCAATGCACGAAGAACAAGTCAGAACCGCCAGTATGGATTCCGTTGCCGCAGAACAACAGCGGTTCATGGTACGCGTTTATAACTGGATGGGCGCCGGACTCGGCATCACTGGCTTCATGGCCTATTATATTGCCAACAGCCAAACCTTGTTCAACATACTCATGGGTAATCCCATCCTGCCTATTGTGCTTGTAATTGCTCAGTTGGGGCTGGTCTTCTGGCTGGCTTCCAGAGTCATGCAGATGAGTGTGAGCCAGGCCACGGGTGTCTTTTTTCTTTACGCGGGGCTTACCGGCATCACCTTTTCGACCTTGCTTGTCGTTTATACCGCTTCGTCCATCACCTCAACTTTTCTGGTGACGGCTGGAACTTTCGGCGCGATGAGTTTTTATGGCTACACCACAAAAAAAGACCTGACTTCAATGGGCAGTTTTTTGTTCATGGGTCTCATCGGGTTGATCATTGCCTCAGTTGTTAACATTTTTATGCAAAGCTCGATGATGCAATGGATCATTTGCTGTGCCGGTGTGCTGATCTTTACTGGACTGACCGCGTACGATACGCAGAAGATCAAGGAAATGAATATCCTTGGAAACGAAGGCACCGATGAAGATACCAAGGAAGCGATCCGGGGTGCACTGACTCTGTATCTCGACTTCATCAACCTCTTCATCATGCTCCTGCAACTCATGGGCGATAGAAGATAAAGCACTACCTGATATCCCTCTCCCCAGCGAGGGAGAGAGTATGGGTGAGGGGGCTTTTGTATGTTACCCGCTACCCCAGAATATAATCATAGACAAATTATTATTTGCAAATCATGAAAACCTCTTCCCATTATTGGGAAGAGGTTTTTTAATACCTGCAGTGGGGAATCCCAGTGGAGGGATTAGCTGATCGCTCCCTGGGCTTTAATGGTATAGGTCGTGGAACTTTGGCTGTGGGAGGTGGTGGAGCTGAAGTCTGAGAGATCGCCAGACGCGGTGGCAGTCACGCTTGGTGAAGCGGTGAACCCGTAAGTGGTATTAGTTGTCAGGGTACAGTCGTTGTCGGAAATGGTATCGTGCCAGTACAGCTTGCATGTCAGGTAGATGTCTTGCAAGCTGGCTTTGGAATGCGCGTCATTGGCCCGGGTCTTGAACTGGGTGTATTTGGATGTGGCGATGACTGCCAGAACCTCGATGATCGCTATGACGATCAGTAGCTCAATCAGCGTAAATCCGTTTTTATTCCCCGAAATTTTTCTTACCATGGTCCACTCCTTGATGGGTGACCTTAGCGCAAACTTATTTAATGCCCGTCAATTATAAACTTTATTTCCCTATATCAGCAAAACATATTTTTTCTCCTGCCTTGACAAAGTCTCTTTTCAATTCCATTTATTAACTAGAAAGCAGTTGACCGGTCTCCTGCAGAGATGACTAGCTATGAAAACTATTTGCTCCAGGTCTGACCTGGAAAGGAGATGAATGCTATGAAATTCCAAAACCTTGTTCCAACACGCAGTAACTCGTACAACTCACCCGCTCGCTATGACCAGATCGGTTCCTTTTTTAACGATGGCGATATGGATCGATTATTTAACCATTTGAGCAGAGACTTTTTTAACAGTCCTTCTTTCGATTTTCGACCCGTTCTCGCGAACAGTTGTGTTCCTAGAGTGGATGTCACGGAATTTGAAAATGAGTTTCTAATCTCCGCTGAACTGCCTGGAATGGATGAGAAAGATATCGATATTACCGTGGACGATGGCGTTGTCACACTCAAGGGTGAGAAGAAGATGGAGAAGGAGGACCAACAGAGGGAATACTACCGGGTAGAACGGTCTTATGGTTCTTTCCAGAGAAGTTTTCAGATCCCGGAATCAGTCGACCCTGACAAGATAGACGCTTCTTTTACTAATGGTGTGTTGACGGTTAAAATGCCGAAAGCTCCAGAAGAGAAAAAAGAAGTTAAGAAGATTTCTATTAATTAGTACTGAATGTCATGCTGAGCCTGTCGAAGCACACACCTTATTTAAACGGTTGTTACCCTTCGACTGGGCTCAGGGCGACCTTTCATCAAGCATTCCGCAGGGTATCTATCGCTTCGGCGTAATCGTTGCTATTGAAAATAGCGGAGCCGGCTACGAGGATACTGGCTCCCGATTCTTTAATGTCCCCCGCGTTATCTGGTTTCACTCCACCATCCACCTGCAGTTCAATCTCATCTTCGTAATTACTCATGATATCGCTCAGGTTGGATATTTTATCCAACATGGAGGGTATGAAAGACTGCCCACCGAATCCAGGGTTCACCGTCATAAGAAGCACCATGTCGAGTTCGTGCAAAACTTCTTCCAGACTCGATAGAGGAGTGGCAGGGTTGAGCACCACACCGGCTTTAACCTTATGCTCGCGAATAAGTTGCAGGGTTCGGTTGAGATGTGGACAGGCTTCGGCATGCACCGTCAGAATATCTGCTCCCGCCTCGGAAAAAGATTTTATATAGCCGTCTGCGTTCTCAATCATCAAATGCACATCAAGCGGGAGATCTGTGACTTTGCGGATGGATTCGACAACGGGTGGACCAATGGTGATATTGGGCACAAAATGCCCATCCATCACATCCACATGAATCCAATCCGCTCCAGCGTCTTCAACAGCCTTAATTTCATCACCCAGTCTGCTGAAATCCGCTGACAATATGGAAGGAGCGATTTTGGTCATAATTCATTTCCTGAAATAATAAGTACGGGAATTAAAAACGGATGACTACCTGGACTGCACCTCCAATGGAACCAGAGTGCCTTGTAATTTGTGGAGCATAGCACAAGGAAATGGAAAAGTTCCATGCAATTTATCAGGTCTGGAACTCACTGAAAGACTGGCGTTTATAGTCACCATACTTTATAATAAGGAAATTCGTTCTCTAACCTATTCAACGGGTGATGCAAATGTCCGCAGTGACCGAACAAGTTCGGGAGAAATTTCGAAACGTGTTGATGTTTGATCAAAACATGTTGATCCTCGCTGCTTTACTCGGATTCCTCGCTGGATTCGCCTCGACTTTTTTTCGCTGGATGATCGAATTCTTTGGATCTGTTTTTTCTGTCAAGGGATTTTTCATAACAGGAATACCTCCGCAAATGTATCCGTTCCTGCTCCCGCTCATGCCTATGGTGGGCGGATGTTTCATTGGACTCATTTGCAAATTTTTCCCGAACGCGGTGAAAGAGAACGGTGTACACAAGGTCATGTACGCGGTCGCCTTGAATGACGGTAAAGTACGCAAACGCACCATCACCTCTTGTGCTGTCACCTCATCAATAACGATTGGCTCTGGCGGTTCGGCGGGGAGAGAAGGTCCCACGGTTCAAATTGGCGCGGCCGTGGGTTCAACACTTGGACAATGGCTTCATCTATCAACTGAAAGAGTGCGTGTGCTGGTTGGATGCGGCGCGGCCGCCGGCATAGCGGCCTCCTTCAACGCTCCATTGGCGGGTGTGCTGTTCGCGCTAGAGATTGTCCTGGGCGATTTCACCATCCACACTTTCAGCCCTATCATCATAGCATCCGTAATCGGCACGGTAACAGGGCGCGCTCTGGAAGGTAACGAAGTTACTTTTGACGTGCCCGTGCACGAGCTTGTGCATCCAACAGAAATTATTTTTTATCTGGCCCTCGGAATGCTATGCGGGGTAGTAGCTCGGCTATTCACGTTCATTTATTTTTATGCCCAGCAAATATTTGAAGAAAAAATAAATATTCCCGACTACTTCAAACCAGCGCTCGGCGGATTCATAGTCGGCATGATATCCATTTTTCTACCTCAGATTCTTGGCAATGGATATGACTATATGGAACAGGCGTTGACTGGACAAATGTTCTGGGGCTTGGCTTTTCTCCTGGTATTCATGAAAATCATGTGCACTTCCATTACCCTGGGGTCTGGAGGAATGGGAGGAGTGTTCGCCCCTTCCCTGTTTATAGGAGCCATGCTCGGAACAGCCTTTGGCAGTACTATTCATGGGGTGTTCCCAACTCTGACTGCTTCTGCTGAAACTTATTCTGTCGTAGGGATGGGAGCGGTTGCCGGGGCTGTCATGCAGGCCCCTCTGACCAATATCCTCATGCTGTTCGAACTGACAAACGATTATACTTTGATCCTTCCGATCATGGTATCTTGTATCGCCTCCTCGTACACCTATCAGAGGTTCACCAAACATTCCATCTATGTTCAATATCTATTGAATAGAGGGATCAATATTCGTCATGGCCGGGAAGTTTCAATCATGAACTCCATCAAGGTACGTGATGTGATGAATACCGAGTTCACAACCATCGCCCAGGAAATGCCTTTTCGCAAAATCCTCGAAACCATATCCTACTCAAAAAACTTCTATTTCCCGGTCCTAGACAACAAGGGAGATATGACAGGAATTCTTTCTTTTTCAGACATTCGTGAAATGATGTTCGAAGAACAACTCGGCGACCTTCTAGTGGCAGGAGAACTGGCAACTCACAAGGTACTGGCTCTAACACCAGAACAAAACTTGAATCAAGCGATGGAGTTGTTTACCCAGCTGGATGTTGACCAGCTTCCGGTGGTGAGACATGATGACAAGGTCAAAGTTATCGGCATGATCACCCGTGGCGATGTCATGGCTTCCTATAACCGCGAAATCCTTGTCACTGGATTCGAACGATGAGTCAAGGATCAGCCTTTTATTTACCCAGCAATCTTCTTCCCGGGTTTTCGCTCCAGAATATCAAAGATGATTTTACCCAGTAATCGATGACCGATGGCGTTGGAATGACAGCCATCAGGGAACAAAACTGCGTACAATTCATTAAACCCTGAATCTAACAGGTTGTCAGCATAAGGCGCAAAATCAATGTCTCAGATTAATGTTTTTGAGCAAGAGGGAATTACCAACCACAGAAACCGAGCTGAATGCCATTGCCAAAGCGGCATACACTGGCTTGAGCAAAATTCCAAACACGGGATATAACAGTCCTGCGGCAATCGGTATACCCAGGCTATTATAGAAAAATGCCCAAAAAAGATTTTGTTTGATTTTTTTCATCGTCCGATTACTCAGTTCAATTGCATCCGCCACCGCTCTAAGATCGCTGGTCATGAGTGTTATATCAGATGCTTCCATAGCCACATCGGTACCCGACCCGACCGCAATTCCTACATCGGCACGGGCAAGTGCCGGAGCATCATTGACCCCATCCCCTATCATAGCTACTAAAAGCCCCTTCGCTTTCAATTGTTCCACCTCATCAGCTTTATCACCAGGAAGCACTTCAGACAACACCATCTGAATATCCAACTGATCGGCAATGGTTTGAGCCGTGTAACGATTATCACCCGTGATCATTCCAACTTTCAGGCCAAGGCCCATCAGACGTTCTACCGTTTCCCTGGCATGCGACCGTAAAGTGTCTGCTGTTGTTATAACTCCAACTACTTTTTTATCGACCGCTAATATCATAGGTGTCTTGCCCTGCCTGGCAAATCCCTCCAAACGCTCTTCCCAGTGCACCACATCGATATCATTTTCATTCATCAGATTTGCATTCCCTAAAACTATTTCCCGATGATTCAATACGGCACGGACTCCAAATCCGGGCAAAGCCTGAAAATCCGATATATTCTCCAGCCTTAAATTTCTTTTTTTAGACTCACTGACGATAGCCTCTGCTAGGGGATGTTCAGATCCTTTTTCAAGTGAGGCCGCGTATGTCAACAACTGGTCCACGGAGAATTCTGTATCTGCATCCAGAATCACATCATCCAACTTCGGGGTTCCTTCAGTAAGGGTTCCTGTTTTGTCAAAAAGTACCACATCCAGTTTACCAACCGACTCCAGAACCTCCCCGCCCTTTATAAGTATTCCAAACTCTGCTCCTTTCCCGGTACCCACCATGATAGCCGCAGGTGTCGCCAGCCCTAGAGCACACGGACAGGCTATAATCAAAACGGATATAAATGTCATGAGAGCAAATACAAACGGAGAAGTCGGAAGGTCCAGAGATCCACCTAAAATCCACCAACCCAAAAATGATAATATTGCAATCATTATCACGACAGGCACAAAAACACCTGCAACCTTATCTGCCAGTCTCTGTACAGGAGCTTTGGAGCCTTGTGCTTCCTCAACCATCGAGATGATTTGCGCGAGAACAGATTCCTTACCCAGGCGTGTCGCCCGCATCTTGAAAAATCCGGTTTTATTAAGAGAGCCTCCGACAACAGACTCGCCTGATATTTTATCCACAGGAATACTTTCACCGCTGATCATAGACTCGTCAACTGAAGAAGAACCCTCGATGATTGTTCCATCAACAGGAACTTTTTCACCCGGCCTTACAATCACAATATCTCCCGCCACCACATCGGCAATAAGAATATCTATCTCAGCGTCGCCCCGCTCGACTTTAGCTGTCTTAGGTTGCAGACCTATCAGTTTACGGATGGCGCTTGATGCGTTTGATTTGGCCCTTGCTTCCAGCAATCGACCCATCAGCACCAAAGCAATGATCATGACAGAAGAATCAAAGTAAACGTCCACGCTTTCAAAAATTCCGGGCAATACGGTCAGAAATACGCTGTAAAAATATGCGGCCGATGTCCCCACAGCGATGAGCGTGTTCATATCAGAATAACCGTGCCTGATCCCTGTCCAGGCACCCCGGTAAAAAACCAAGCCCGCCCAGAACTGGACTGGCGTTGCCAGTATCAACAATAATAAATTATGCTCAGAAGACCCTGGCCCGGGAAGAAAACTCTGCACCCATTCCATGCCTGAAAACACAATGGCAATCGCCACTAATGCGCTGGAAGTGAACCGTCTCTTGAGATTATCTATTTCACTGGCATGACGCTGATCTTCCGATTCAACTTCTTCCGCTTTCGACTCTCCATAGGACGGAACTTCGAACCCCAGTTTTTCAATGACTTCATGAATTCCTGTCTCTGTCACCTTGCTCGAATCATAATCAATGGAAGCCTGCTCTGCTCCAAAATTGACTCCAACCTGACTCACACCCTCCAGACCCGCCACCTTTTTCTCTATTCTGGATGCGCAACTGGCACAACTCATCCCTCTAATAGGCGTGATAAGTCTCTTTAAACCGGATGAAGTTTTATCTACTGTTACCATGAGAATCTCATGCTATGATTTTAGGAATGATACATACGAAATTGTCCTGCTACCCCTATTATAAGGCCAGAAAATAAGGGAGGAATGGTTATTTCTTGATAAATAAAGACCTGAGGGTAATAATACCGTAGGAAAGAAAAAGAATGGCGAGAAGTCCGCTGGAAAATGAGTTCTCAGCCACTGCACCAGAAAACCAGTAGATCCCCACACTACTGAGAATAGCTCCAACGATAAAAAACCCAAAAAGATTCAGGAAAGATAAATGGCCTTTTGAGGCAGTGCAAACCTTCTCACGTCTTTGTTTGAGTTGCCAGCGCCAGCGAAGAATATAATATGTCTGCCGCATCCATGAAATAAGCCCAGCATCCTCAACCACACTGGTCCGGCAGTACATACAATTCTTATCCGAGTCACGGTTCGGAAAACCACAATTGAGGCATAACCGGATTTCAGGTTTGTGATGAAGCAGGGCCGGTTCTTTTTTAGGCTTGTCCATAAATATACCTGGCTTGAAAAAAACAAGTCTCCTATCGGCGATCTGACAACTCTATTTAAATAAAATTCAAAGCTTTGAGATTATTCCGAAATTTTATATCTATCATTTTCACCTGTCAATATGCAAGAGCCTAAATCGGCTCATGGGGAAATACTCTTAAACTACTTTTTCAGGATGTTTGTTTGTTCTGATCAACAATGATTGATATTATAGAATCAAATACATATAATTCCTCTTCAATTAATTTCACCCCGTAATGGAGATCCGCATAATGAAACTGGTCGTAGCCCTGATAGCAGGATTTATTTGCATATTTCCGGCAGTAGGATTTGCCAGTCCCTCTGCTTCCGCTCCGCCGGAAGGAATGGTTCATATTCCCGGAGGAACTTATCCAATGGGCAGTCACAAGTCCTTGCTGGAACTGGACCCTGTAGATTTGTTCAACACAGATCGACACGCCCTGGGGCCTGAGAATCCAGCGCATAATGTGGAGCTGGAGCCATATTATATTGACATGTATGAAGTTACCCACGGCTCGTACATGAAATTTGTTGAAGCGACAAACGCTAAAAAGCCAAGGTTTTGGGATGATCCCGATTTTAACAGCCCCAACCAGCCCGTGGTGGGCGTAGCATGGAAAAGAGCTCAATCGTATTGTAAATGGAAAGGCGGTCGCCTCCCAACTGAAGCAGAATGGGAAAAAGCATCACGAGGAAAACGCTCCATCAATTATCCCTGGGGAAACGAAACTCCAGACAGCACCAGGCTTAACTATAACGAGGAGTTAAAAAAAACCGTTGCAGTGGGATCTTATGAGACGGGTAAGTCAGACTATGGGGTCTATGATCTGGCAGGTAATGTTGCCGAGTGGACCTATGACTGGCATCAGGCAGAATTTTATATATTCTCTTCGAAAGCTAACCCAGTGGGCCCCGAAAAAGGTCAGTACAAAGTGATACGTGGTGGCAATTGGAGAAACGATGCACAAGATGTGAATATGGTCTACAGAAACGCAACGATTCCATCTATCCGCAAAAAAACCCTGGGATTTCGCTGTGCCCAAAGCGCCGGCGCGACAGCACCTAATGAATACCCCACCCCTCATTAAACCAGCGGATTTTAAGCAAAAAAAAACCGGCAGAGCGGACGCTCTGCCGGCTATACTACCTGCTTAATTTATTTGGGAACAACATTGGAAGCCTGCGGACCTTTTTGCCCCATCGTTTTCTCAAACTCTACCTCTTGCCCCTCTCTGAGCGTTTTAAACCCATCCCCTTGAATAGCAGAAAAATGAACGAAACAATCTTCCCCATCCTCGGACTCGATAAAACCATACCCCTTACTGTCATTAAACCACTTTACTTTTCCTGCAGCCATACTGAACAACCTCCTACAAACAGGCGAGAAAGACAATCGAACCAAGCCCGAATCTCCATCCCGGTTGAAATGAGGTTGAGTAGTTGTCTGGATTAGACGGACACTCTAGTTTCCGTGTTATCCTGCAAGCGAGGCGTCAAAACCATCGCGTCACATTGACGACCTCAACCCTGTAAACCCAGCAATATTATCATATATTGAACCCATCTGCCAAAGCTAAATTTCCTGCCAGTGAATTATTTTAAGCGGACAACCCACCTGGCAGGATAAATCAAAACTTGGTATCCTATGCTGATCAATCAGATACCCCAGAAAAGTAATGGCGTAAGCACTTCCGTACACCCTAATTTGGCCTCTTGATTTTTTCAAAAAATAATCTGCTTTTTCAATGAATTCGGGAAGAAGGAGGGGTTTGCTGATGTAATCATCAAATCCAGCGGCGAGTCCTGCTTTAACTTCGCTTTCGTGCGCATTTCCGCTCACCGTCAATATGGAAATATCTTGTGTGTTTTTATTTTCCCGTAATAAAAGGCGCGTCTACACCACTCATACCAGAGGGACAAGGTTTCATGCCTTTCTGCGGGACTTGAAAATCGTTGAATATTCACCACCTAGGTTATAGGATTTTCCCACAAGGACTCAATCTGATGGAGAGGAGACAACTGGAGGTTGAATAGATGCCAAAATTCTATTCAGCAAAAGGTGGGCAATCTCGGTTTTTGGCAAAAGAGGTAAATGTTCTACCTCTTCTTTTTTATTGATCAAGGTCACCTGGTTGGAGTCTGATTGAAAACCTATTCCTGGAGCGCTGATATCGTTTGCGACAATGAGATCAAGATTTTTTTTACGAAGTTTTTCCAAAGCGCTCGAAGTGAGATTTTCAGACTCAGCGGCGAAACCAACCACAAACTGTTTTGTCCTGCGCGTAGTAACATTGCTTAAAATATCTTCCGTTTGCTTAAGCTGTAGAATAAGTGGAGCATCGCCCTTTTTCTTGATCTTTTCTTTTTCAATCTGTGCAGGCGCGAAATCACCAACTGCCGCAGTCATAATTAAGATGTCACAGCCGGAAAATTGTTGACTCACAAGTTCATTCATCTCGACAGCTTTTTTACAACGTAAAAAATGAACCCCCTCTGGAACGGAAAGATGTGTGGGGCCACTCACCAGGGAGACAATCGCGCCTCTGTCACGGGCGGCACAAGCGATCGCATAACCCATCTTGCCGGAGGAAGGATTGGTTATGTAACGCACAGGGTCCAGGGCCTCATGAGTCGGACCCGCCGTCACCAAAACACGGGTTCCTGAAAGATCATTTTGGGAATGAAAGTGCTGTTTGACTGCTTGCAAGATGTTACAGGGTTCGGCAAGTCTTCCCTGCCCTACCGTACCGCAGGCGAGCTCCCCATGTTCCGGTTCTACGAACCCCACTCCCCTTTGCTTCATTGCTTCAATATTTGTCTGCACCGCCTGATTGACAAACATCCCATCGTTCATTGCAGGAGCGACAATAACTGTTCCTCGAAATGCAATAAACAAATTTGACAACGCGTCATCGGCAATCCCGTTAGCCAGTTTTCCAATGGTTCCTGCCGTTGCGGGGGCGACCAGTAACAGGTCGGCAGATTCAGCCGCGCGTATATGCTCCATAGCCGCAGAAACGTTACTTTCGAAAACCTGATGATAAACGGGGTTCCCTGAAAGAACCTCGAATGTTAATGGAGTTATGAATTTTGTGGCATTGGCGCTCATAACAACGTATACCTTTGCTCCTTCCGCAACGAGCAGGCGCAATAATTCTACGGACTTGTAGGCGGCGATGCTTCCACTAACGCCTAAGACAATTTTCCTGTTTCGCAATGAAAGAATTCCGTCTGCCACAGTGTTTTCCCTTAAAAAAGCTCTACTTTAATTTATTATTTATCAATATTATAAATGGGAACACAGACAGGTTCAACCACTTATGGATTATAAAGCTCCTATCCTTCCCAACTCGCGCAGGCGATAATTTGACATTTCATCATCCATTTTTTAGTATGCCTTGCTGTTTCAACCTCATTTTATCCGTGTTGTCCGCAGAGCGTGGCAAGGAACTCACCTGAGATGTCCGAACTGAGAAAAGACCCAATTACCTACCGATGGATCATCGTGTCAAAAGAACGTGCCCAACGTCCTGATTACTATTCTTCTAAAGGTGATGGTTCAGGCGATAAACTATGTCCATTCTGCCCCGGAAATGAAAAGATGACTCCGCCGGAAATCATGGCGTACCGTGAAGACAGAACGTCTGCAAACAAACCAGGATGGACATTGAGGGTTATACCCAATAAATATCCGGCACTCAGAGATGGAGCGGACTTGGTGTCACTCGGTAGCGGATTATTCCATGGACTGAGCGGCATCGGCTCTCACGAAGTCATTATTGAGCATCCATATCACATGACAGAACTGGAACACCTGCCGGAAAACCATATAACAGACTGCTTCCGCGCATTTAAGGAACGACTGGTGGATCTTAAATCTGATCCACAGCTTCAACACATAACTATTTTCAAAAATCATGGCAAATCAGCGGAAAGCACTCAGGAACACACTCACTGCCAGCTAGTCGCCCTGCCCGTTATACCGAAAGAGGTCTCTGAACAAATTTCTGGATGTAGACATTATTATTCTGCAAATAATATTTGTATCTATTGCGACATCATTTCTCAGGAACGTTCGCAAAACCTGCGCATCGTTGTGCAAAACGAAAGTTTTATCGCCCTGTGTCCATACGCTTCACGCTTTTCTTTTGAAATTACGATTCTGCCCCTGAACCATTCCGCACGTTATGAAAATTGTAGTGATCAGGAGTTGTCATCGTTCGCCGAATTGTTCAAGGAGACACTGACTCGGCTACGCAAGGTATTGGATAACCCCCCTTATAATTTCGTCCTGCATACTGCCCCCGTTCAAAAAGATGATGAAACGGACTCTATTTTCCACTGGCACCTTAGTATCTTTCCAAAGCTGACCACACTGGCTGGGTTTGAAAAGGGAACAGGGGTGTACATAAATCCTACTCTGCCGGAAGAAGCCGCAGAAACTTTAAGGAACGCGTACATTGAGTAAAAGTTTAAAAATTCTTCTTGCCGCATCTGAAGGTCACCCCTTTTCCAAAACGGGTGGATTGGCCGATGTCATGGGCGCTCTTCCCATGGCGCTACATGAAAAAAATCACGATGTTCGAGTTATTCTGCCCAAATACCGGTGCGTTACCGACTGTAAAAAAGCAATTGAACCGATTGATATTGAATTCAATATTCCCGTCGGCTCGGACTCGCATAAAAGCCGTCTGGCAAAAAGTTACCTTGCCGAAAAGGTTCCTGTTTACCTGGTGGGAAATGATTTCTTTTTCAACCGTGAAGGAATTTATGGCAACCAGGGAACCGACTATAAAGATAATGCGGAACGTTTTATTTTTTTCTGCCGGGCGATTCTTGAATCCTGCAAAGCCCTCCCTTTTTATCCGGACATCATTCATTTAAACGACTGGCACACGGGGCTGGTTCCTGTCTATTTGAAATCGGAATACGCAAATGATGAAAATTTTAAATCCACCCGCACGATATTCTCCATACACAATCTGGCCTACCAGGGTAACTACCTTGCCGACACGATAAAGCTTTCAGGACTGCCGGATTCTCTGTTTTCTTATGATGGCCTTGAGTTCTACAACCAGTTTAGTTTTATGAAAGGTGGACTAATATACTCAGACCTGCTCACCACTATGAGTCCGACTTACAGCAAGGAAATAATGACTCCAGAACTGGGTTGCGGGATGGAAGGGTTACTAAAGCATCGGGAACAGGACCTCAGCGGTATACTCAATGGAGTTGATTACGCAGAGTGGAATCCTGAGTCGGACTCCAGAATAACAGCTAACTTCTCAGCTACTAACCTGAAAGGAAAACTCGATTGCAAGCGGGACCTGATCCAAACTTTCTCTTTGACCGTTGCCGTAGACACACCGATCATTGGCATGGTCACGCGTCTCTCTGAACAGAAAGGGATTGACCTGGTCATGGATGCGCTGGAGGAAATACTAAACCTTGGAGCGGCATTCGTTTTGTTGGGAACGGGAAGCCCGGAGCATGAATCATTCTTTCAAAAAGCCATGGAAAAATATGCGGGAAAATGCGGAGTCCGCATTAAGTTCGATGAAACTTTATCACACAAAATAATCGCCGGGAGTGATCTGTTCATGGTCCCTTCCCGATACGAACCTTGCGGACTCACGCAAATGTATGCGCTAAAATATGGCACGATTCCGCTGGTGCATGCCGTTGGCGGCCTGCAAGACACGGTGAAGGAATACCAAGCCAAAACAAATGAGGGAAGCGGATTCAAGTTCGATCAATACGAGAAGAAAGCCTTGATTAAATCAATGAACAAAGCTCTGGCCTTATATCAGACTCAATCTGCCTGGAAAAACCTCATGAAAAACGCCATGAAGGAAAATTTCGGCTGGCCCCGAATTGCGGATCAATACCTGCAAATGTACCAAAAAGCCCTGCGATGCGAAAAGTAGCTCTACAGGAAAAAAGCTGGCAACTCATTGCAGATAGAAGGATTTCCTGTGGGTCTCGTTTCCCGTTGCAAATCATACCTGATTGTATTAAAACCTATACCGACTGACACGCTTATTCGCGTTTTTCGTTCGCTCTGGCTACTTATCTGAATCTGATCCCTTGTAACTCATGAAAAATATCCTCGTACTGGATGGTGAAGAAAGTACAAGGCTTCTTTTAAAGAAGAACTGGACAAGGACGGCTATCAAGTCACGCTGGCATCCAGCGAAGAGGAGGCTCTGGGGATCATTAAAAATGATCCTACAAACCTGATCGCGGTGGGCAACCACTCCCCAAAACTCAATGGCATTGAATTCATGCGAAAACTATCGGAAAATAACTTGAAAGCTCCCATTATACTGGGAACCGCTTCGGGACTCTACAAGCAGAATTTTCAGGTCTGCTCCTCCCGCGCACATGTGATAAAATCATCCGATCTTGATGAATTGAAACTGGCCATCAAGAAAATTTTGTCTCAGTGAGTGAACAATCTATTTTACATATTGAAATAAATATCCTCTTTACGGATACACCATTATGACTGCACAATTACTCGAGCCAAGGTTTATTGCGGTTGAAGGCTGTATAGGCGCCGGGAAAACCTCTCTGGTGAGTCTGCTGGGAGAGCAGTTCGATGCGCAGGTCATTCGTGAAATGGATGAGGAAAACCCGTTTATAAGCAAGTTCTATCAAGATAGGGAATCCTTTGGCTTTCAGGCCCAGGTTTTTTTTTTACTGAACCGTTACAATCAGTATATGGGGCTGGCGCAACGGGACTTGTTCAGTTCGGTTGTCCTAGTTGACTATCTTTTCCAGAGAGACCGGCTTTTTGCCGCGCTCAACCTGAAAGATCAGGAACTAAAACTATACGATCAGATCTATTCCCTGTTAAGCAACAAAGTTCCGAAACCTGATCTGGTAATTTTCCTTCAGGCCAGCACCGATGTACTGCGTTTGCGTGTTGAAAAAAGAGGCCGTGAATATGAAGCTTTTATGGACCCGGATTATCTGGATAATGTTAATAAGTCATTCAATAATTTCTTCTTTTACTATTCAGAGACTCCGCTGTTGGTCATCAACACTAATGAAATTGATTTCGTGGAGAAAAAATGTGACCTTGAACAGTTGATAATCAAGGTCAATAGCCATAAAATAGGCAGGGAGTATTACAATCCGCTTGGATCCTGACCGGACCGTGACGGTGAAAGTTTTTCGAGAATAAATCGAGCTGGTTATACTGAGGACCCTTTTAATGGGCTTCAAGTTGCAAAAAACCTGCATCGATGAATTATAGAAATCTTTCCGCCCACCGGCTCATGTCGGCGGGCTTTTTTATTTAGCCGTTGGCAGACAGATATTTGAAGGCTGCGACTCCCCAGATTTTCTCGTAGACTCACATTTTAATCAGGTATCGTCGTGAACAAGAATAAAAAAACCGTTCCCATGATTATGGAACGAAAGCATTCTTCAAAAAAAATTGTAGCGCTCACTGCCTACGATTACAGTTTTGCCCGGCTACTGGATACAACCGACCTCGATATCATCCTTGTGGGTGATTCCCTTGCCATGGTTTCTCTGGGCCATGAAACAACGCTTCCTGTGACCATGGATGAAATGATCATCCATGTACGGTCAGTTAACAGGGGAAGCCACAACGCCCTGCTGGTAGCAGACATGCCGTTTATGTCTTATCAGGTCTCCGATGAGCAAGCCATCACGAATGCCGGTCGGTTCATTCAGGAAGCAGGCGCTCAGGCGGTAAAGGTTGAAGGCGGCGCACGGATGGCTGGACGAATCAAAGCGCTGACGGATGCCGATATCCCGGTCATGGGTCATATTGGCCTCACTCCTCAATCAGTCAACAAACTCGGCGGATATCGTGTTCAGGGGAAAAACTATAAGGACGCGCGCCAAATCAAGCAGGACGCTCGTAAACTTCAGGAAGCTGGAGTTTTCTCCATCGTTCTTGAAGGGATTCCTGATGATCTGGCGGGAGAAATAACTCAGGAGGTCAGGGTTCCCACCATTGGTATTGGCGCGGGCGTTCAGTGCGACGGACAAATACTGGTACTACATGATCTGCTTGGGTTGGGTATGGACTCTTCACCCAAATTCGTCAAGCAATACGCAAATCTCGGTGACGAAGTTCAAAGAGCCGTTGGAAATTATATTCAAGAAGTACGGGATGAGTCTTTTCCTGATGAAAAGCATTCTTATAAATCTAAAACTCATAAACTTAAATCCGTAAGCGATGCGCATTAAAAATTGGTGCGCGCCATACATGTAAACAATGATGGAAACAATCACCTCCGTTGAGGAGATGAAAGTCTGGAGCCGCCGGATTTGCGGCGATGATAAAGTTATAGGATTCGTCCCAACCATGGGTTGTCTTCACGAGGGACATTTGAGCCTCGTGAATGCTTCGCTCTCCGAATGCGATTCAACGGTGGTCAGCATCTTTGTCAACCCGGCACAGTTTGGACCTGACGAAGACCTGGAGTCTTATCCCCGCACGCTTGAGGCAGACAAGGAAATCTTGCGCTCTACGGGTGTTGATGTTTTGTTCCTTCCGGCTAAAGAGGACCTGTATCCTGATGGATTCAAAAGCTTTGTCGAGATAGAAGGCAAGACAAATTATCTTTGCGGGAAAAGTCGGCCCGGTTTTTTTCGCGGTGTCGCAACAATTGTCCTGAAGCTATTTAATATTGTTAACCCGCGCACAGCTTTTTTTGGTGAAAAAGACTGGCAACAACTGGAAGTGATCCGAACACTGGTCCGTGATTTGAACCTGGATATAAAAATTGCGGGTCAGCCTATTGTGAGGGAAAGTGACGGACTCGCCATGAGTTCGAGAAACAGGTATTTATCAGAAGAAGGGCGACTGTCTGCACTATCTCTTTCACAAGCTTTGAAAACTGCCCAAAGTCGTATTGAGCAAGGTGAACGTTCAACCGAAATCATCCGCAACGAAATCCGGCAAATGATAGAGCAGAAAAATGGCACGGAAGTAGATTATATCTCCGTATGTGATCCTGAAGACTTTTCAGAATCCGAGCAAATCCGTTCAAGAACACTCATAGCACTGGCGGTGCGGATTGGTAAAGCCCGCCTAATAGACAACCGTATTATAGAGAGAGCATAATGCAAAGAACCGTGTTGAAGTCCAAACTTCATCGGGCACGGGTAACCAGTGTCCTGATAGATTATGAAGGAAGTATCGAAATAGACGAAGACCTGTTAGATGAGGTGGGAATTTCCACCTATGAGCAGGTACATGTTTTTAACATCAATAATGGCCACCGGTTTGTCACATACGTTATTCCTGGGAAAAGAGGCGGTAAGGCGATATCAATCAATGGTGCCGCCGCACGGCTGGCACAGATAAATGATCGCATCATTATTGTGGCTTATGGTATTATGGATACAGATCAGGAAAAATGTACGCCAAAGGTAATGGTCCTGGATGAGCATAATCATGTCCTTGAAAAAAAAGGAATATAGTTTTTTAGTATTGGGTTTCTTTTTTCAAGATAACACTATTCAAGCGAGTCGTTTATATAATGGATATTATAATCACGTTAGCATTGGTGTTCATGGTCTGGATGTGCATAGACTGCATTCAGCGTAAAGAACACTTCATCTGGATCATTATCATGGTGGTCCTGTTTCCAGTAGGTGCTGTTGCTTATTACTTTACGGTGAAGGCAAAAGCGGGGGGCATGCCGCGTCCAACTGTCCTGCGAACCCCTCAAACCAGGGATAATGTCAAGGAAGTGGAAACCGAGGAAACCTTGCAACTCAAGGATATGATAGGAAAGTTCCACAAAGCCTATCACTACGAAAAACTGGGACATACCTACCTGGAACAGAAAAAATACGAATTGGCGGTTCCCCAGTTTAAAGAAGCGATTGAACGCGACCCCGATTCAGAAGAGGCACGTTATGGTCTTGCCAAGGCCTACCACGGTTTGGAACAATATGAAGAATCGGCTGAATCCCTCGAAGAGCTGGTTAAAGTAAATAAAAAGTATGATTACGGAAATGCTATTTTCGGTTTGGCAGAATGCTACCGGTTGGCAGGTAGGGAAGACAAGGCTATAGAAACATATGAGGAGGTCATCAATTCATTCCATTTTTTCAAAGCCTACTACCACTACGCAAACCTTCTCGACAAACGTGGCAAAAAAGAAGAGGCGATCAGTCAAATGAAATCACTCATCGGTTCTTCCAAAGATCTCCCGGATTACAAGCTGGAAAAAGAACGCTATTGGATCGATGAAGCATACAAATTTCTCAGAAAAAATGGCGTTGAGCTGGCTTGACCACCCATAATCCGCAAAACTTTATATCAAAAAAAGTTTGAGCATGACGGTACTGGCACAAAACTTGAGGGCTATCAGAAAAAACCTCAACTGCACCCAAATGGCAATATCTGATGTGCTGGATATCGGATTCCGCACCTACGTCCGTTATGAAGCGGGAGAACGCGATGCCCCTGTGGCAGTGTTGGTCAAGTTGGCACGATTGGGGAATATTTCGCTCGACCGATTGCTTATCACCCCGATGACACCAGAGGACCTGAAAACTCCCGATGTGGAAAAAACACCGGCAACTCCTCGACCCATGGAAGTAATTGGTGGCGGACTGGAAGAAGGACGTGTCATATTCAAAGGCTTGCGGAATGACCACCTGGTCACAACCGATAAAACAGAGAAAAACCTGCTCATCAAGTATCGAAAACTCAACCGCTCCGGTCGTGAAAAATGTGTATTAGACGCTGAATGGATTCTCAATAATCCGAGAACCTTCAGGCGAAAGAAAAACCCCCGCACTTCCCGCAAAGTACAAAAAGCAAAAAATGCACAAAGGCTGAAACAAATGGCCAAGTCCATCAAGAAAACCACCCTGAGAGGATAACCTTTCTATATCACTTCCTTAAAAACTTTTTGAGGATGGAGTCCATCTCGAACAGGAGGGCTATGGGGCGACCGTGAGGACAAGTGTAGGGCATCTCAGTCTGTTCCAAATCGGAGATGAGTTTTCTTATCTGGTCCAGATCGAGAGTCATATTAACTTTTATCGCATTCCGGCAGGACATCATAACGAGTATTTCCTCAAACTTCCCTTGCAGTGCTTCTTCATGTTGCTGTGCCGGAAGCATATCTACAATCTCCCGCATGATTTCCGCATGCTCATTATTTTTTAATATCGCGGGGACAGACCTCAATAGAAATTCATTCTTGCCGAAGGGTTCCAACTCGAGCCCGAGTTCTTCCAGACGATCCAGATGCAGGGCCAGTAATTCCGCTTCGCCGGGTGAAAATTCCAGTGCCAATGGAAACAATAACTGCTGAACCTCCACCCTTTTATTCTTTGCCGCTTTGCTGAATCGCTCATACAACACACGCTCATGCGCGATATGCTGATCCACCACAAGTATCCCCTGTTTGCCCTGCATGAGAATAAATGAACGATCCAACTGCCCCAGAGGTTCAAACTCTGAATAAATAAGGTTGGCCACGGGAGTGGGTTTACTGCCAAATATTTCTACCTGTGGCGGCACAGGAACAGGCTGAGCCCGATCCATAGAGCTAGAGGAGTGTGACTCAGGGGCTCGATACATGACCTCGAGTGCACGGGACAAGTCTCCCGTTGAGCGTTCTACAGAAAAGTTTCCCGAACGATGCTCCCCTCCCCTGTCACCGGATCTTGTAGATAAACGTGGAATATCCCGGGTTTTAACAAACGGCTCCTCAGAGGGACTGGGCAGCTTACCACTTCCACTGATCGCATTTTTAACAGCTCCGCTGACAAAGCGGTGGACTTCCTGTTGATAGGCAAAACGCACCTCGGCCTTCGCCGGATGAACATTGACATCATAGAGCTTGGGGTTCATTGCCAGAAATAGAAAGATCGCGGGATGCTGTCCTTTAGGTAGCAAATGACTATAACCATGTTGTGTTGAGTGAAGAATAACTTTGTCGCGAATAAACCTCTGGTTGATGTAACAATATTGTGCAGACCGTGACGAGCGCGTGTAAACCGGACTGGAAATATATCCTGTGAGTCGATACGCGCCGTCAAGGGCATCAACGGAAATAAGCTCTTTGGCAAGTTCCGCGCCAAACAATTCGGCGATACGGTACAAACTCTGATCCGTTGGCAGAGTATCGATAACCTTGCGTCCGTTATTGATCAACGTAAAATGAATATGTGGGTAGGCAAGAGCCTGCTGGGTAGCAATCTGGGTGATGTGTGATGATTCCGTACTGTCACCTTTCAGAAATTTTTTCCGCGCCGGGGTATTGAAAAAGAGTTGCGCTACCTCAACAGTGGTTCCCTGCGGGCAAGCCACATCTTTCACCTGAGCTGGCCCACCGCCCTCGACAACGACCTGCGTTCCGCCACGATGTTCGTCATCAGAAGTGACCATACGCATCTGCGAAACAGAAGCGATGCTGGGTAAAGCTTCGCCGCGGAATCCTAAAGAGACAATTCTCTCCAGATCGGCGGAACTGATTATTTTACTGGTCGCATGACGCGAAAAAGAAAGCTGTGCGTCACACAGCGACATGCCTGATCCGTTATCGGTCACACGAATGAGTTTTTTCCCGCCCTGTTCAATTTCAATCAAAATGCGGGTGGCGCCAGCGTCAATAGAGTTTTCAACAAGCTCTTTGACCACAGACATAGGTCGCTCAACCACCTCACCAGCAGCAATCTGGTTAGCCAACTCATCCGGCAGAATCATCACCTGCGACATATTATTTTCTTCTGGTGAAGCAGACATGCAATTCCGAATCAACATTAAGGAAGGTCATAATCGCAACTCTATTTAAAACAATTTTCGATATATTACAAGAAATTATAAAACAAATGAGATATCTTGTATTCAACCAACTTTAGCAGAACGTTAATGACTTGCAAACGACTGTATATGTTTTAGCATAAAAAGAAGGTTCAAAGTTCAATGTATGGTTACCTGCGGGCGATAGAAGAACTCGCCGCGGCAAATCCTGCAACGACCATATACAATTTGTGTTCACACGGCGCTTAGATTGACCATGTGATTTCCCTGAGCCCTGTTAACGAATTAATAAAAATACTGTTCTACAAACAATGAACATCCCATCACAGTATCTTAAATTGATGCCCCTTCTGCTCATCGTTTCCGCAATTGTATTTATCACCAGCGATCAAATACGGTCTCAGAAAGAGCAAACAGCTCAACAGCTCGCTCCTAAAGGAATTGATGACGGTCATATCCATAGCCATGACGATGGTGTGATGGATCACTCTGATCCGGTAGCGCAAAAACGAATGGGGATTTTCCATTACAACGAAGGCAATAAATTCCTAAAGCAGAATGACTGGAAACAAGCTATCAGGAATTACAAAATGGCCTTGCACCACAACAAAGAATTTACTGAAGCATATATCAACCTGAGTACTGCTTACCTGAAAGACAAACAACTTGACGCATCGCTCAAAACTTTAAATACTTTACAAAAGATAGAAGAGAAACATCCCCTTCTTCACTACAACCTGGCTTGCTACTACGCTATCAAAGGAGATACCGCGCGGGGCATGGCTTCTTTGAAACTTGCCCTGGAATATGGATTAAAAAATATTGAAAGTCTGTTATCAGATCCTGACCTGGAAAAACTTCGCAGGGATCCGCAATTTCAGGAATTACAGATTAAACTCCCAGAAAAAAAAATCTGAAACATATTTTTCATTAATTATAAAGAGGTGCTGTTGCTTATTCGAAAGTAGGCACTACTTTGCGGAATCCTGCGTTTGACTTTCAACCGGGAACACCTTGAGCTTGCCATTTTTACCTATGGCAATAGCCAGCTCACCTTTTAGGATGGAGTAGAGCAATTCGCCGATGGCTTCCTTCCGCCAACCAGACAGCAGAGGATGGCCTTGCAGGTCCTGATTTTTGTCAAAACGTTTGACGAAATCATTAATCTTTTTTCTATCAGCCAGTACACTAGGTTCAATTTTTAACTCATCAGAACGAATCTGAACAAAAGCAGCTATCATTTCTTCGACACCGGGTGGCGCATTATATATTTCTACTGTCGGTAATTTAGGTATCTTATCTTTCGGGGTATTCAATCCTCTTTTAATTGCCGCGATAATATCTTTCCCGCTTCTGGATATTTCATTTCTGTGCAAGCCTCTAATATGATTCATATCCTTAGTATCTGTTGGCGCTTTTCTTGCCAATTCGAGGAGTGGCTCGTCCCTCACGATATTTTTGGACAGACAATCTCTGGCTTGCGCTTCACGTTCGCGCCATAACGTTAACTCACTAATCACCGCCAGATTTTGTGGATGAAGAGAACGCACATTCTTAATCTTCATATACAGTCTTTCAGGCTCAGGTGCCTTGAAGTTTTTTGCGTCTTCCAGTGATAAAAACTCCCCTTTAAGCCATTCATCGCGGTTGAGCTTTTTTAGCACCTGTTTCAACTTCTCGTACACCGGAAACAATAAGCGAACATCATCGAGAGCGTATTCAAGCTGGCTATCACTCAATGGTCTGCGGCACCAATCGGTATACGTCTCTGTTTTTTGGATTTTCTTACCAAGAACTTTATTCACTATCTTGGCAAAGGATATCTGGGAGCCCCAGCCCACAACAGCAGCGGCTATCTGAGTGTCAAACACAGGCAGGATCGCGCTTTCGCAAAGGCGGTGGAGAATTTCCAAGTCCTGCCTCGCGGCATGAAACACCTTGACTGTATTATTATTGCGGACCAAGTCCAGGAAGGGGTCAATATTGCGAACATGGATGGGGTCTATCGCAGCACAGGTTGTCCCATCAAAAACTTGTATGAGGCCTAAACGATGATAATAGGTCCTCTCTCTGACAAATTCCGTGTCTATGGCAAGAACGGGGCTGGTCTTCAATCGCTCGCAGACAGCAACCAAATCATCCTCAGTAGTTATATACATCAGAGAATCTCATTTCCGGAAGAAGAACAAGTTTGGTGAATAACCAACTTGTTAAAATTTATCATAATCAGGCTGCAAAAATTGCAAACCCCATTATGGCACACAAACCGGAGCAGAGTAAGATCTCCTACTTCATCAAGCAAGAACAAAAAATCATATACAAAACATTCCTACAAGGATTCATCCTGGCTAACTGCTTCGACCGCAATATCGCCCTTGGGACTCCAGTCTTCAGGTTTTCCATAACCCTGGTCATAATCCGATGGCACACTGCCATTCACCCGCCAGAATCGATTACTCAGTTTTTTGGAAGAAACAACTTTCTTCAGCTCTCCCCGTGAATCAAACACTCTCACTTCATAGAACATAAGCGCCACCTCATAAAAAAAATTATTAAATAATGTTTATGACTAAGGCAACTTCTCCCTACAAACTAGAGGGCTAATAAAATCAACTACCTATATGCGAATAACACGATAAGTACAAATATTTCAAATGTCAAGCCATAAAACCAATAAAATCAGTATACTGGCACCTTTAAATGCGACTGGCAAAAAGACACCGACTCACAAAATTAGTCCCCTCAACCAGCAAAATGTTAAATATCTATTCTCTCAATTTATACCCCTATGGCTATTTTGATAACAAGTTATCCAGACAACAGGAAAATTTCCTTTTAAAATTCAGCACTGGAATATATTTATTAGCCCAATAAGGCATCACTCGAGACTACCTGCAAAATGTTTGACTTTTCTCATGTCTTAGCCTATCTTGAGGTTAAGAGGGAGGTAGGGGGTTTCTTTGCTAAGATCGTTAATTCTCCAGTATGTTGGTAGCTTTTTGCCATGAAAATTATGGGAATTGATTCATCCACCCCTCAGGGGAGTGTCGCCCTCTTGGAAAACGGGCAAATTCTTGCTCAAGCTGAAGTTGGTAATAATTCTGCATTTTCCAATCAAATCCTCAAATTACTAGATACGGTTCTTAACGAATCCAAGAGCAGACTCGAAGATGTGCATGGCTTTTGTCTGACGACTGGACCTGGATCGTTTACGGGCCTCAGAGTCGGCGCCAGCCTGCTAAAAGGCCTAGTTTTGGCGACCTCCAAACCCTTTGTTAAGATTGACACGCTTGAGGCAACGGCATTCCGGGCAACACCCTCAAACAACAATATTTGTGCCGTTTTAGACGCAAAAAAAAAGGAGCTGTATACAGCCACTTTTCGCGAACACAATGGAGCATTGAAACGCCTCACTCCTGACCGGGCTATTGCGCCCGAGGATCTCTGTCAGGAAATCAAAGAACCAACTGTTTTCATTGGTAATGGCCTTGATACTTATGGTGATTTACTTGTCTCGCGACTAAAAGATTTTTTTTTACCAGTACCCAAAAATCTGCCTTTTACCGTGGCCGGTTGTGCCGCCCGTCTGGCAGAGGCGCATTTTAGTGATGAAAAGCTTTTCGATCTGAATGAGTTGACCCTTAAATATGTCAGGAAGTCGGAAGCTGAAATAAATAACCTAAAAGGAGGACACTAAGTCATGGATATTGAGAAGGGAGTTCTGGAAAAAATCCTTAATTCCAGCGTTGAGTTCAAGCGGCTTTATGAGCGACATTCTGAACTAAAACACAAAGTCGAGGACATGAATAAATCCAAGTTTCTTACTGCCGAACAGGAATTGGAAAAGAAACAGCACCAGAAACAAAAACTCGTCCTGAAAGATAAAATGGAAGCTATACTCAGTCAGGCTTCTTAATCCAGTTTTGGATAGCTGGTCTCTCTAATTTTTTCTACCCAATACGGGTGGAATTTCCATACCTTTTTCTGCTTGCAGAAAGCTGGTCTGGCTTCGCAGAATACCACCGGACAACCGCAACAGATATTCGAAGCAAACTACCCTGCTTGCCGGGATATAATCTCCTATAACCCCCACCAGACTACGCGCAAGGTCCTTCTGCTCTGCGAGTGTTTTCACCACGCGAACGCATAATGCGGGGCTGTATATCAGGCGCTGCAATGTATTACTGAGAAAAAACCTTTTACTGAATTCCTCATTTCGCAGCCGATTATAGTTTTCCAGGTGGCTTTTTGAAAAATCCAACCTGTCGAACGCTCTGGCAATCACTCCGGTAGCAAGCTGAGAACTCCTTAAGGAAAGGTAAATCCCCTCTCCGGTAAAAGGATCAATAAACCCAGTAGCGTCCCCCACCAGAATAAGACCTCCGCATTGTGGAGTTTTTACTGAGTACGCAAGTGAATCGACCGCCCTTACTTTTTCACCTGGCTCCCCGGCACCAAGCATTTCTCCGCGCAAGGGATTCTTCAACACGGTATCCCGGTAAAACTTTTCAACATCTTTACCCGACACACAGGTTTTGTCTGTAACAAGCACCACATTGGCCCTGCTACTTCCCACAGGAGCTATGCCGGTGTAACCCGGTCGGCTGATGTGCATATAACAATAGGGTCCAGGCAGTCTTACACCCTGCCAATGAGCGGCAAGAGCAATTTTGCCATTATCAGAAGAACTTCGCTTTAAACCCAGTCGGCGAAGGGAGATACTGTTTCTGCCTCCTGCATCGACCACCACTTTTGCTTTAATATGAAATTCTATTTTCGCCTCATCACGACCTTTAACACCACACACCCTGCTATCCTCGAAAACTAAATCCGTGACCTTGAAACCTTCCATGAATTCCACCTGTGAATCGCGAACCCGGTTGAGCAGAATATGATCAAGGGTCGAACGTTCCATAGACAGACTTGTCATAACCACACCGTCTATTGAGGTTGGATAATCAACCTGCAACCAGGACCGTTCATAAGCAGACAAAGCCACTCCCTTGAGCCTGATCGGATTCACAGCTTCTATCGCATCAAGAACACCAAGTTTAGATAAAATGGCATCGGCGGCCGGACTGATAAATTCTCCACAGACCTTGTCACGGGGAAATCGCGCCTGATCGAGCAAGGCAATACGATATCCCAGTTTTTCCAGAAACAAGGCCGCCGAAGTTCCTGCGGGTCCCGCGCCTATGATAATGATGTCGTAAGGTTTCATAGAGTAAATTCAGACTATTGTTACTGGTCCGGGTGAGTGTTATTCTCTCCCACATGATTCTCGGACTGGATGACATTGCAGGCGGTCATGAAATATTAGCTTTCTTAATATGGCTGGGGCTCACGGCCCTATTCTATCTTGTCGGCTACGTGGCCGCGCTCAATGTGGTTGACGACATCACCCAAAACAGCTGGCTTAAAGTTCCCGCCATGTGGGGACTTTCTATTGTCACCGCCGGACTCATGAGCATCCTTGATTACAATCCACTCATTCTTTTTTTTGTTATGTGTGTGACAAATCACCTGAGGTTGAAAAATCTGACCGCTCCCGACAGTGAAAACCTGGATAGACTTCCAATTAATAAACCCCTGTATTACATCGCCAGCTACGGTTATATTTTTCTGGTTCTGGGAATCACCCACTATATTGATTTTCGCAACAACCTGCAGGGCCTCTAAATTTTCCTTTGGGTAAAGCGGGGAAGCCACATACCGGTGCGGGCACGAAATACCTGATACTCTTCTCCAAATTTTTCGGCCAGCGCTGTTTCCTCATGATGAATCCGATACTGAAATCCGGCCCAAGCCGTCACGATTCCCACTGCGCCCCAAACAAAAGAATGAGCAATCACTGCGTAAGAAAGCACAACGATCATCATCGAAGTATAGGAAGGGTGTCGTACCAGACCATATAACTGATCGGTTTTTAACCTCTGTTCCTGACGAAAAACAATATCGAACTTGAATGCAACGGATCCGATTTGATAAATTGCAACAACCCGCAAAACCGCTCCGCAAATGAACAATATAGCGATGAGAGTAAATTCCAAAGCGGTTACGGGAGCTGCATTCGCTCGCCCCAGAAATGACAAGCCAACCAAAGCCACCACAATAGGCAAGGTATGTCCGAATAATTGTTTAAGATGCTCCTTGTCAAACGGCGTATCCCCAGGCTCTACAGTAAGGACAAAAACGACTATCTCAATGGTTCCAAAGATGAGGTTAGCGCAAGAAATGAGCAAAAATCGTTCGGTAATCTCCGGGCCGAGTCCGAGCGCGGTCAAAGGCCCCACATGGGGAATCAGGGGGGCCATATAGGTGAGACCGACCAGAACCGTATTGAAGTTCCTGTTCTGGGTCAAAGCAACTGTAAATATTGCGAGAAACAGGAAAAAGTTTATATGAATTAGTAAAGAAGCCATCTGCCACTCCACATATCATCTCGTCAGCACAAGATTTTTTATTACAATGGGTTATCGCTATAAAACATAGTCTGCCCTGTTTCCACCAGCTGATAATGCTTAACAGGTAAACCCCCAAAAAACAATTCTGCGCCAGCTCTTAAAAAATGTTATCTTATAAGGTATACTCCTGTTTTCTATAATAATATAATAGAAAACTCACTCGGGGACACCCTAATTGATGGTCTGGAAAAGCGCATCCCCGTCATAACAGTTTCCTTAATTAATCATACTCAACACGGGAAACGGGTCCTGCCCGTCTGCCCTTTGTAATTAAAGAGGTTTCTCATGGATACAAGGACTTTAAATATACCGCCCGAGGTAAAACAGGAAATAGAAGAATTCGCCGCCGAAGTGGAACGACTGAGTCGCGGCGAGGTGGACCCTGAAGATTTCAAACGATACCGCCTGCAACAGGGCATTTATGGTCAACGTCAGGATGGCGTAAATATGGTCAGGACAAAACTGTCCACAGGCCGCATGACCGCAGATCAACTTCTCTGCCTTGCTGATTTTGCTGATAAGTATTCCAATAAAATTCTGCATGTAACCACCCGGCAAGATATTCAATTTCATTATGTGAAAATTGATGATGTCCCTGATGGATTAAAGGATTTGGCGGACCACGACCTAACCACCCGCGAGGCCTGTGGCAATACGGTGCGAAATGTAACGGCCTGTCATAAGGCGGGTACTTGCAAGGAAGAAGTGTTCGATGTGGCCCCCTATGGTAAGGCGATCACTAAATATTTACTTCGCCACACGCTGACACAAAATCTACCAAGAAAATTCAAGATCAGCCTGGGAGGGTGTCGCGGATGTGGCCTCGGACCAATTCATGATATCGGACTCAATGCTCAAATAAAAAATGAAAATGGAAAAGAAGTGCGCGGATTCAAGGTATTAATAGGAGGCGGCCTGGGTTCATTTCCACATGGGGCGAAGCCATTAACAGACTTTATCCCTGCGGACAACCTGCTCCGCATGTGCGAAGCCATGGTTCAGGTTTTCGACAAATACGGTGACAAGAAAAACCGCAACAAGGCCAGACTCAAATACGTTCTCGATAAACTCGGGCTGGAAAAAATAAAAGAACTCTATGAGGAAGAATTCGCCGCGCTGTCTGACAAGGATTTCCCGGCAATAGAAATTCCTGCGGAAGCTATTCCTGCCACACCTCAGTATGCGATCAATAACGAGTTCGACAATGACTCTGAGTTCCAGACATGGAAAAATAGAAACACCACTGAGCAGAAGCAAAGTGATTATTACAATGTTCAGATCAAATTGCCTCTGGGTGACGTCACCAGTGATAAGACGCGCAGTATAGCGAAAATCGCGTCCGATTTCGCCGGGGGAATTATCATGTGTACTGTTAACCAGAACATGATGATCCCGTGGGTAAAAGGTGAGGCATTAAGCACGGTGTACGCCGAGCTTAAAAAAATAGAACAGCATAGAGCTGGAACCGAAGAGATCCGCGACATCACCTGCTGTCCGGGATCCGAGACCTGTAACCTTGGCATTACGGCGTCCCGCGGGTTGGTCAAGTGTTTGAACGGTGAAATGGAGAACAGCTACCCACTCTCGCAGGAGCTGGATCATATTTCCATAAAGGCCAGCGGATGCCCAAATTCATGTGGGCAACATCACATCGCCTCCATAGGTTTTCATGGTGGCGCAAAAAAAATAAATGGAGTCCTCGCACCCCACTACGAAGTGCTGTTAGGTGGCGGTGTAGATGAAGACAAGGTCACCTTCGGTACGTCAGTGATCAAGATTCCATCGAAAAACGCACCCCTGGCAACAAGACTGCTTATTGATACCTACAAAAATGAAAAAAATGAAAATGAATCCTTCGGGGCTTTTTTCAACCGGAAAGGGAAAGACTTCTTTCGCGAACTACTTTATTCGCTGAGAGACCTACCGGATATAGAAAAAGACCCGCAGGCTTATATTGATTTTGGAGCGGAGAAAAAATTCAGCCTTGAGGATCGTGGTCAGGGCGAGTGTGCAGGCGCCGTTACGGATATGATCACCGACCGCTTGTCAGAATCTGAACGGGCTCATTTCCAAAGCAAACTTTCACTGGAAAAGGATGCATACGCCGAAGCTATTGAGCATGCCAAACGCTCAACTGTATCCTCCGCAAGAGCATTGCTGGTTACGGAAGGAATGGATTTTAATGATGACCTTGAATGCATCAGGAAGTTCCACTCACTCATTATCGATATGGAAATTGTCTCGGCGAAATTTGCTCTAATGGCTGAACATTTTGAAAAAGATACTGCAGAAAATGATAAGGAAACAGCTTCGTGGTGGGTCCAGAACAGTGGTGAGCTTTCAGAAGAATGCCGAAAGGTTAATGATAGAATGCAGTCTGATAAATCGTTGAGAATACGCACTGGCGGCGACGAAAAAGGACCTAGCACCGGCGGCTCGTTCCAGAAGATCGATTTACTCGGAATCAAGTGCCCCTTCAACTACGTCAAAACAAAACTTAAGCTGGAAACCATGGCTTCGGGCGATTCTCTTGAAGTTTTGCTGGACCAGGGTGAGCCTGAGCAAAATGTTCCCCGGAGTATCCAGAATGATGGCCACAAAGTCTTATCCATGGGCAAAGAAAACGGACATTTTAAAATGGTAATCGAAAAGGCTTGAGCGCGAGATATGCTAAAAAGCATGACCGGATTTTCCCGGCACGAAAATCAAAACGGGGAGCTTACCTGCAAGATAGAAATCCGCTCGGTAAACAACCGGTTTATTGACATCAATACCCGCCTTCCCAAATCACTTGCGGCCCTTGAACTTCCACTTAAAAAACTGGTTAAATCAAGATGCGCACGAGGTTCGTTCGACATAAGTGTCACCATAGAAAATGGCGAACAATCTGGAGCCAACTTTGAAATCAAACCCAACCTGCCCCTGGCCGCTCAATATTTAAGCGCATTCAAACAAATAAGGGATGACCTGAACCTGCAAGGTGAAATTGATATAAATTCAATTCTGAGCCAGAGAGATGTTGTTAAACCCGAGCTCAAAGAAATTGGTGATTCCAGCGAGGAAATTGTTATCTCAACTGTTGAAAAGGCTCTTTCCGATCTCATCAAAATGCGGGAAGAAGAAGGAGCCAATCTGGAAGAAGATATTATCGACCAGGTCAAAAATATCGAGGAACTGGGCGGGGTTATAAAATCAAGACAATCAACAACTGTTCAGGGATTTCAAGACAAGTTGAAAGAAAAACTGCAAACTCTTACCAATGGTATGGAACTCGACCCGGCACGCATTGCTCAGGAGACGGCCCTGCTGGCTGACCGTTGCGATGTAACCGAAGAGGTAGTTCGGTTAAACAGTCACCTTCAACAATTCTATAAATTAGTAGAAACCAGTGACCCCATAGGTCGCAAGCTGGAATTTTTGACACAGGAAATCAACCGCGAAGTGAACACCATTGGGTCCAAAACGATTGACATTGAAGTTTCAAAAAACGTGATTGAGATGAAAAGTCGACTGGAAAAAATACGAGAACAACTGGCTAATATTGAATAAATCGTATATAACTTCCATAGTTGTTTTGTTTGGAGCACTTTTCCCCATTTCATTCAAATCGGGGCAATATATAACAAGATCATGAATTCCAAAGGCGTCGTATTCATACTTTCTGCAGCATCGGGTACCGGTAAAACCACCACCTGTAAATTGCTCAAGCAGAAACTCCCTGAACTCAAATTCAGTGTGTCACATACTACTAGAGAAGCCCGCTGTGGGGAATCGGAGGGGGTCGACTATTACTTCATTCCCCAAAAGGATTTTGAAGAAAAAATCAAGCGCAACGAGTTTCTTGAGTGGGCAAATGTTCACAATCAATATTATGGCACCGCATTTGAAACGGTAGAACGTCACCGTCAAAATGGAGAAGACCTATTGATTGAACTGGATGTTCAGGGGGCACATTCCTTAAGGAACATAAACTACAAAGCTGTTTTCATTTTTATAATGCCGCCATCACTGAAAGAATTGGAAGCGAGACTGAATAAACGCAATACCGAACCGCCAGAAATAATCAATGACCGGCTTGAAGTAGGCAAATATGAAATCAAACAATTCGATATTTATGACTACATTTTGACTAACGATAAGGTGGAAGAAACAGCTGAAAACCTAAGTTCCATAATTCGAGCCGAGCGTTGCCGTAAAGAAATGTACCAGCCCTCCCCAGACCTGAACGCCCTGCTCAATAGCAAGGTGAACACCTGATGTCCAACGTGGACCTCATGAACTTGATCCAGAGCAACGTTCGTTCCTTGAAGCCTTACCACGTGGAAAATATTGACTGCGAGATAAAGTTACATGCGAATGAAAATCCCTTTTCGCCGTCAGATGAGCTACTGGATCTCTTAACGGAATCTATCAAAAGCTTTCAATTAAACAGATACCCCGATCCGGACAGCAGGAACCTTAAATACTCAATCGCAAAAAGGCTAAACACTGACACGAGTCGCTTGGTTATTGGTAACGGTTCTGACGAAATCATTCTGCTCTTGCTTCAGGTGTTTTGCCAGGAAGGCGATTCCATTATCTTCCCCGACCCAACCTTTGCCATGTACGCAATCATAGCGAAAGGGCTGGGACTTAAACCTGTCAACATACCACTGGATGACCACTGGGATTTTGACGCGGCTGAACTTTTGAAGGTTGCCGAAGAAAACAAATCCCGCATCATTTTTCTTAGCTATCCCAACAATCCAACGGGCAATTGCTTTTCTGAAAATGAGGTGCGTAAAGTTGTAGAAAATTTCAGCGGAATCGTAGTGGTGGATGAAGCTTATTATGATTTTGCACGAAAAAGTTTCGTTGGTAAAATTGAAAAGCACAATAATCTGGTGGTCTTAAGAAGCTTATCCAAAATTGGCCTGGCGGGACTGCGTGTGGGCTTTGGAGTGGCTGATCCATTAATCATTGACCAGATCAACAAGGTACGCCTCCCTTACAACTCCAATACGGTTTCCCAGACTATGGCGGAGCATCTGATGACTCATTTTGATCCAGTGCAAAAACAGATTAATTCTATTCTTGAAGAACGTACCCGCCTGATAGGCGAACTTGAAAAATTTGATTCGCTAACCGTATACCCGTCAGACTCCAACTTTTTTTTGTTCAGAACCGAGCCATCTGCCGATAAATTATTCAGGTATCTTATAGATAATGGAATTTTGGTTCGCAACCTGAGTTCTCACCCGAGATTAAACAACTGCCTGCGAATTACAATAGGAACAAGAGATGAAAATAACCGGTTTCTCTCAAAAATGGCAGACTATACTCAAACAGAAAATCCGTAAAGTTCTTCAAAAAACACGGCAACATTGAAGAAAAGATTTACTATGTATATTAAGTTACCCATCAAACCCATCCTGTTGTACCTCTTCATTGGAAGCCTGTTGTTTATATGGGGAACAGGTGGCCTCTTCTACTATCAGTCATCGCATTCCGTTAGCGAGAATACGGAACCGATGATAGTTAATATCCCACCGGGTGCCACCCTGAAACAAATTTCCCACGATCTCAAGGACCGCAGTCTGATCCGCAGTGCCAGCGCTTTTCGTCTGCTGGCAAACATTCGCAAAAAACAGACCCATATACAAGTTGGCGAATATGAACTCAATCAAGCCATGCTCCCCATTGAAATATTGTTGGCCATCACCAGCGGCAAAACTGTTTTGCATCCTGTCACCATCCCCGAAGGCTACCGAATCACAGAAATCGCTCAACTACTGGAAGAAAAAGATCTGGCAAACAGAGAAAATTTTATACAAGAAGGTCGAGACGCTGAATTAATAAACACGCTGAATATTCCATCCGGCTCCCTGGAAGGTTATCTTTTCCCTGAAACCTATCACTTCAACAGACATACATCCGAGCGCAAAATTATCCGTACCATGACCGATACATTTAAACAACGTGTGCTCACCCCTGACATACTGAATAAAATAAAAAATTCAAAAATGTCATTGCATGAAACAATCACTCTGGCATCGCTGATAGAAAAGGAAACAGGAAAGGACGAGGAGCGAAAACATATATCCTCTGTATTTTACAACCGTCTGCACAAAAAAATGCACCTACAGACTGATCCTACCGTTATTTATGCGATTCAGGGATTCGATGGCAACATACGAAAAAAAGATTTGAGTATTGACTCGCCTTACAACACATATCGTTATGGCGGGCTTCCACCTGGACCTATTGCCAGCCCTGGGTTAAAATCAATTATCGCGGCTTTGAATCCAATAAAATCAAATCATCTCTATTTCGTATCACGAAAAGATGGCAGTCATCATTTTTCCTCCAGCCTTAAAGAACACAACCGGGCCGTGCGCAAATATCAACTGAGGAAAGTGAAGAGGCGCTGATTTTACTCTGAATGGAGCCCATCATGAAACACTTGCCTTTTTAAAAACTTCAAGCGGAGAGAAGTCTCGACAGGAAGGAACACCCCATATTCAATATAGTAATGAGAAAAAGTAAGGAGGGCTTGCAATGAAATTAGATGCAAATAAAAAAATTCTTATCGTAGTAGCACTTGTTCTTTATCTTCTCTACAAAATAATGGGCGGATGAGTATATTAAGAATTTATTTTAAGACTAAAACATTCTTAGCTGAAGAAATTAAATCAGGTAGGAAAAAGCTGAGTGACCTGCCCCAGTTAGTTGTACCACTTTTTAATCCCATCGCCCGCCAATTGTGAGATAATATGTAAGGTGTATATGTAGATCCTAGCTGATATAGACAACTTTTATTAAATCAGCAGAACCTTTTGCTTGCAGGAGGAACCATGACTCACACCGAATTCAAAGAACCCAAAATTGGTAGCACTTCATGGAGCCAGTGGATCGAAGAGAATCTGGTTCGGGCCAGAGAAATATACGAGGAAGCCACTAAAAACCTGAGCAGCATTACCAGAAAATCTATTTTAAAAGCTAATAAAGAATCAAAGTTTTTCATATCCCACCTCACCCTTGTGGATTTCATTTGTGGGTTCGCTTCCCTGGCGGTCATAGGGTTCGCGTCGTTGTTCCTTCTTTCAGGACTGGGCCTTATTGGCTACCAGGTGTTCCTGTGGATGCAGAGCGGCATATGGTCGGAATTCCCAATAGTGGTCGCGTTTAACTTTCTATTCGAAAACACCCTGCCAGCCCAATGGTTGAGTAACCCCGAATCATGGATAGGTCTGCAAAAAGTAGTTGAATGGCTAATGGAAAATATTCCACTTTCAGTTGCCTTGATCATTCCATCTATTGTGACCATTGGCGGAATGGTCTGCATATCAGGCCTGGCAATGGCCTTCAGGTTCTATCAGTTCAAAAAGGAAGACAAGAACTGAACCTATTCAGAGCAAAATGGATGAATATTAACCAATGGACGAGGCCAACCAGTTGATGTACGAGAACAAAATCCGGCATTTGGCTGTGGTGGAAGAAGAAAAAGTTGTAGACATGCTTTCCGTCAAGGATCTGGCTTCCTGCTATGCAAAATCATTCCGCATGCAAGAATAAAGATTCTGAGCAATATCAGCAAAATAATGCCCGTCCTCCTGATGGAGACGGGTATTTTTTTGCGCCTCCCCTACCCGGCCTCCTGCTCGCGAAACAGGTTGGCTTCTGATCTTTTATAAATAGCGAGACCCGCTATAAAGGTGCCTAGGACACTGGCTGTTAGGCCGGGAATAACTCCACGGACGAACCCGCCAACACTTAACCTTGCCCGCGCCACATCACTGAGCATCAAGCCACTTTGCGCAAATGCATCCCCCATATTCAATCCAATTTCCTGCAAAGCATACGTACACGCCCCTCCAAGAACACAACCAGCGACAGACCCCACAAGACCAACAACAAACGACTCGGTAACCAAACTTAAGAGCAGGTGCGAATGCGTCTCACCCATCGCCAGCCGAATCCCCATCTCACCATAACGGTGAATACCGTTTAGAATTCCCGCGTTCCACAACACCACAACCATCAGGAATAAAAATATACCGATAATAAATTTGCGGACGACCAGAAATTTTTCTGCAATGGGACGGATATTGCGTTGATCCAGAATTGAAACCACGATAGGAAAATCATCTTTAGCCCAGCCTGAAGGATGAAGGTTTATGAGAGTCTTCATTTGGAATTCCAGTCTGGAACGATATCGATCATACTCACGAAAAGAAACATAAGATGGAAGATAACCCAGCCAATCGGTCACTATATCATCCAAATAAAACGTTTCCTGCGCGTCGACCAGATCTATAAGAGCCATTTTTTTGTCCATGGCAAAAATCCCAAAACGAACAAACCCAACCACCGTAAAATTATCAGTGGCCATTCCTCCATCGAAAGTCTGACCTATCAACGTCACCGGCCTATTGAGTTCCAGCGCCAGAGTCTGCGCCAACTGATATCCCACCAGAATTTCACCCCGCTTATTCGGCAACCTGCCACGGGTAAGAGATTCCGCAAGGTTCAGACGCTTTAACTCTAAAGAATCCTGTGACAGCAGGTCCAACGCGATGCCCATAACCGGAGTCTGACTTCTGGTTTCACCCCGTTCATCGGGAACGTCCATAATCGCACCCCAGCGAATGCGAGGCGACCACACAATTTCCGGATCAGAATTAGCCCTGAGCCAATCTCCTGTTACCTTTTGCGATCCCAATGCACGGTCCATCGGGTTCAAATGCTCCTCATCATAAAATGGCTTATTGACTACCCGCAAGTGCCCCGTATCAAGGTGGGCCGTACTGTCCATCATCCCCATGATCACCCCGTCCATGAATCCCACCAACACAATCACCAGTGCCACTCCAACCGTTACCACAATAAAAGGAAATAACGACCGGGTACGATCCCGCAACATCCCCTTGATCAACCAGCGAATCATGTAATCCCCCTGCCCCTCAAAGCCATCGTAGGATCAAGGCCAGAGATTTTTTTAACAGGCCACCACGCTACAAAAATCATAAGAACAACCACAATACAAACAGAGGACATAATTTCAAAAAACTGAAAATCCAAAAACACACGTTCACGCACAGGCATGGTCGACGCGCTCAGATGCGAAACATCCAGTCCCACACTTTGAAACCACATGAAAAACGGAATTCCAAGAACCAAACCAAGAATAACAGCGCCAAATGCAGCCAGACTTCCTTCGAGGACAAACACACGTACAATTTGATTGGCCTCCATCCCCAAAGCCATGAGCGTGCCAATTTCCTTTTGACGTTTAAATATATTTAAAATCTGTGTATTAAATACACTCGTTCCCGCAAGGAACATCAGAATAGCCCAAAGAATTCTTGAGTTTCTTCTGTCCTGCTTCAATAAAGCCAGTAAATCAGCCATCAATATTTCAACCGTATTAAACTCCAATCCATCCACCGAACCAACAAACTCACTCACAGCGACCCAACTCACTTCCGATGGCCTTACCGTCATAGACCGTAAATGATCCAGCCGAACCCAGACCACACCTTCATCAACACGCGGGTTGATAAAATCGGCAACATCAACAACTCTGACATTACGCGCATCGACAACATTATTCCGGTCGCGCCACCTCAGCACTACCGTAGATCCTTTTTGCAAATGAGCCCTCTGCGCCATGCGGTTACCCACGACCACAGGAATAGCATCTTCAAATTGTGAACCATAAGTTTTCAGCCCGGACAGTGGCAGATCAAGCAAAGACTGATCCATCTCAATGCCTCGAAGCTGAACCGGGTATAACCTGCGGTTAGGAAACAACTGTCCTTGCAGAACCAGCACTTCCGCTTTGTCGGTAGCAGATAAAGCATGCAAAACCTCAGGAACAGGCAAAGTTCTATCCTCCCATTCCGTTGGCGTTAAAATATCAAAACCGGGAACCCTGTATTGCCCGCCAGCCATATCCGTAGTGGTCATATTACGAGTGGCCTGCACTTGGAATCCATTAAGAAGAGACAGCATGAAAATCAAGGCGACCATCGTTAGAGCCGTCACAAGGACATTCAAAAAAGCGCGAACACCCTGACGATAAAAATTTTTCCATGCAATTCCCAGAATCATTCAAAATCTCCATCGCCATTTCTACGTTTATCCCATCTCACATAACCATCTTCCAGACCGATTTCCCGGCGAACAAATTTAGTGACTTTCTCATCATGGGTAGAAAAAACAAAAGCCGCATCAAATTTTTTATTGAGATCCAACATCAACTCAAGAATTTGATAAGAGTTTTCCTTATCCAGATTGGCAGTCGGTTCGTCCGCGAGCACCAACCGAGGCTCCTTGACCAAAGCACGCGCTATAGCTACCCGCTGGCATTGCCCCCCGGAAAGCTCAGAAGGCCTCTTGCTAACCTGAGGTATTAATCCCACCTGGTCAATAATAGACATCACGCGATCACGAACATCCGATTCCTTAAGGTTGGCCAGCAAAAAGGGAAAGAGAATATTTTCATAAACAGTATAAACAGGAAGCAGATTATATGACTGGAAGACAAAACCTATATTCTCCCTGCGGTATGAAGCTCGCTGGTCAGGCGACATGCCGCCAAGAGACTCATCACAAAAAATGATATCACCAGACGTAGGAGTGTCGAGTCCGCCAATCAGATTAAGGAGAGTGGTTTTGCCGGACCCCGATGGCCCGACAAAAGACATGAACGACTTCGGCTCGACACGCAAGTTTATTTCATGAAGAGCAGTGAAATCCTCACCGCCCATACGATAAACCTTGGTAATCCTATTTAACTGAATTAGAGAATTTTCCATAACATTTCAGAAGGACTAAAGCCCTGCCTATATCCTATATTAAACTGCACAGTGCAATCCTTCAGAATTGCGACACTTAAAAATGCGCAATCACAGTCAAGCCCACATTCGGTTCAGTACCATTAAAGTCGGCCGTCTCTTTGAAGAGTCTGCCGGCAGTGCGATCTGTCTTTAAAGTGCCGCCCCATTTTCCGGTAATATAAAGAAAAACCTGGCTGGTCAAAGTGTATTCAACCTGGGGCACCAGTTGAAAACTACCATCACGGACATCAAACAGGCTGAACAGTTGCCATCTTATATCCGCGCTAATTGGCTGATCCAGCAGAACACCAAACTGATGGATCGAACGATCTCCCTTAACATCATCTTGACTGAACTGAGGTTCACGAGTTGAAAAAAAATACTCCAACAAAACATGGAGACCATCACCAACATCAAAAGTGTAATCCGTACCAACAACTGCATCAAAACGAACAGGATGGTTTTCCTTCACACGTTCCAGATCAACCCGGCCTTCGCTCCAATAGGCGGCATGGTATTCACCCTTAAAATGGTATCCCAATTGGATCATTTCCCGACCGAACTGCGGCAGTTCATCGAGGTCAGAAATTGGATGATACTGCGCCACCACTCCAGATTCTACTTCACCGAGCAAAGCTTCCCAGCGCAACCCCGCTATCATTCGACTGCCCAGTTTAGCAGGCACAACCCAGCCTTGAACCGAACTGGTATCATCAAGAAAAAAAGTTGACCTCAGTCCATCGACACCTCGAGTCTGCGGGACCACCCCAGTGATATTGCGAGTATCAAAAATCCCGAGCGGACGAAAGATGAATCCTGAACCGAACAGAATTTTCTGCCTGCCGCCACGCAAGCTCAAACGACCGTTATCCAACCTCAGCCAGGCGCGAAAAAAATCTATATCCGTCTCCTGCCTCAAAGAAGCCTGCTCGCTCGGGCCATCCACCTGCTTCCCATCGGCAGTCAACTCATAATCCAACTGCCATTCATCACCCTGCCAGACGTTTCCCAAAACCCCGAGGCGAAGCTCTGCTTCACTGTCAAAATCCTTGAATCCCAATGGAGAATCAGGAACGTACACACTTCCAAGTACGACCCGGCCTTCCAGCGATCCATCAAAACCAGCAACTGGATTTGGGACAAAAAGCCAAACCATTAAAACGATAAATAAACGGGTTAAGATATCATCCTCCAATCCCACTCGCATTGAGGCTGAATAATCTGTCCGAAATTTTTCTAGTGGTGACGATCCAGTTAAACTCGTCCAAAACCGCCTTGCGTCCATTGGCCCCACAGGCCTTCATTCGTTGAGGATCATTGATCAACTGCAAAATAACGGGGCCCCAGACTTTTGCATCCATCGAGGAGACCGCTTCACCAATGCCATAAGTTGCAAAAAATTTATCCAAACCACCGATCCCGCTACCAACCACAGGTTTGGCGCAAGCCATATGTTCAAAATGTTTCAAAGGGGATAATCCGGTAAACAGAGTTATTCAAAATTTAATTGGAAGGCAGGCACTCTGACTTATAAAAACTTTTTAAGAAACTGGATCAACTGTTCCGACCCCACCCAGGGAACCCGCGCTTGAATGATCCCATTCGGGCCAATGATTAATACCGTTGGCATGTCTCTTTGAATATAGTTTTTATTAACAGATTGCTCTGGGTCCAGCAGATAAGAAAATTTTACCTTTTCAGGAAATCCTTTAAGGTAAGCCATAACCTCTTCCTTGGAATCCCCGCTGGTATTTATCCCTAGAATAGCGAGTTTAGCGGAAGAAAGTTCATCTCGCACCTTATTGAATTCCAACGCCTGTTTCATGCATGGCACACAGATATGGAACATTCCCAACAAGACAACCTTTCCTTTCATATCCGACAAAACCACTTTTTCCCCTGTCACAGAAGTCAGCGAGAAATCTGGAGCCGGGTCCCCCGACATGGGAACCTTCGCGTAGGAAGATTGAACAAGGAAAAATACAGTAAAAAGGGTCAAACTCAGGATTCTATACATGGTCCGGCTCCTTAATTTTGAGAAAAACTGGAATAATTCTAGGGTAAGAAGGGTCTATATAATGGAGTATTTTCTTTTAATGCTCCTCTATTTTAAACCAGCTTAAATCAGGATGGAAGCCTAAACAAACATGTTTCCATCTTCCGTAAGGTTTACCAGTTTCTCTAACAATACCTATCATAACTTATGGTGTTAAAGGCCTGTTTTTTAACAATAACTCAACCTTGACTTGCTCGTCTATTTGTACTACAAAGGAATTAAGCCTTAATTTAATTAGCCTTATAAAATGCGCCTGATACTCCATCTGATACTTATATGTCTTCTGGCCCCCGGTTTAGCCTATTCCGGGACTATCAAAGGCAACACTGTGTTTACCGGAAAGGTAAGCCCGTTGGAGGCCTACAAGACCGGAAAATACAAAAAAGCTTGTGGACCAGAAATTCCTAACGAAACTTTACTTATTGATAATAAAGGTCTTAAGAACGTTGTTCTTTCGCTCCATGGCAAGAAACTGAAATCCAAAGCCGGTGAGTACGTAATGGACCAGAAGGACTGTCGGTACGTCCCCCATGTCATTGCCATGCCAGTGGATTCAGAATTGAAAATCCACACAAGCGATCCAATCAATCACAACATTCATACCTACTCCTTTGAAAATGATCCGATAAATATCATGTTTACTCCGGAGCAGGAAGAGTACGTTCAAGAACTGGAAGAAGCGGAAATCGTCAAAGTTGAGTGCGACCTGCACAGCTGGATGACCTCGTGGATTGTGGTCACGCCAAACTCATACTTTGCCGTTTCGGGCAAGGACGGAGCCTTTGAGATTGCCGATGTTCCACCAGGTAAATATAAACTGATCGCCTGGCACGAAACACTGGGAAGTATCTCCAGAGACGTTACTGTTGGAGAAGGAGAGACCAAAATAAATTTTGATTTTATAGAAGCAGAACAGGAATAAGTATTAAACGAACACCAGTAAACTTGATATTCATCACTTATACCGGGGAGACATCACTGTCATGAAACTCAGGTCAATCATCGCCATCACTGCCTTATTATCATTCTTGTCCCTAGGTGTGGAAAGCCAGGCATACCAGGAAATCGAAGTAACAAATGGGGGAACTATTCAGGGCCAAGCAGTCTTGACAGGGAACATGCCTCCTCCACGCGTGTATCACCTCATTCTATTCCCAAATATCGACATGTGCGCTGAAGTGGATACTGATGACGAAATGAACCGCGTTCTCGATGACTTTCAGATCGGTGAAAACAACGGACTGAAAGATGTAATTATTACTCTGGAACATGTTGAAGCAGGAAAGCCATTCAACAAAAATCCCATTTTGATCAACTCTGAGCAATGCAAGTTTTCTCCCGATGTCAGCGTAGTCAGACAGGGTGAGACATTCAAAGTTGATAATATAGATGCCGTCATGCACAACAGCCAGGTTTATCAGGCAGAGCGCGGGAAAATTATTCAAAACCTGCCCATCCCACCTGATGCAATGACAGACGGAGTTGTGACATTTCAGGGGAAATTCAAGATATTCCAGATGATTTGCGGAATGCACGAGTTCATGCAAACATGGGGTTACCGAATTCAGAATCCTTATTACTTCAAGACCAAACGTGGAGGTGAATTCAAGATAGATAACATCCCACCTGGGGACTATATCCTGAACGCTTGGCATTTCCTGATGAAACGGCAAACGAGAAAAATCCACATTGCCGAAAATGGAACGGTTGACGTTAACTTTGAATTCGATGGCAACAAAGTAATCAGACCTCTGTACGAAACTATCAAATCCGGACGTATCAAAAAAGATGCCGCAGCACCAGGATCTGCCAAAGGCGCAGAAGTTGGGAAATAACGTAACGTATGGCATTTAATAAGTCCCGAATTCAAATATGGCTCAACGCTGCGATCATAGGGTTCATTCTAGCACTGTGTGGTCAGGCCTACGCCTTCACTGGACCGAGCGCATCTGATATGCCCTCGGTCTTAGAGGTCGAAGGCAGGCAGGTTTCCCTCAAAAACCTCAGTAGCCCAATAGCAGAGTCTGAACAAACCATCAAAGAAGGCGCGGAAATATACATAAAAAACTGCGTTCTCTGCCACGGTGACCTGCTCGATGGAAAAGGACTTTTTGGTGATAGTTTCTTTCCGCGTCCTGCTAATTTCCTGCACCCTCAATCCGTTTTAAGCAAACCGCTGTCCTACACATACTGGCGCATCATGAAAGGCGGGCCCGGACTACCGGAAAGGTATAATCCCTGGGACTCAGCAATGCCTGCATGGGAAGGCGTTTTGAAGGAGGAAGATGTATGGAAAGTCATTCAATACATCTATACAGCAGCGCAAGAAAGAAGGAAGTTAAAAGAAACGCCGCAAGCAGAACCCTCTGTTAACAGAGGAAGTGAAGTCTACGCCAAAAATTGTGCTGTTTGCCACGGTGACACAGGTGGCGGTGATGGTCCCGGTGCAAAAATATCCAGTCCGTTCCCAAGAAATTTCATCAAAGGTCACATCAAGTTTCGCACCACACCCTTTGGTAAAATCCCAACAGATGAAGACCTCTTCAACATAATCACCGAGGGCACACCCGGAACAACCATGCCTGCGTGGAAGCATCTGCCGGAAAATGATCGGCGTAGTCTGGTCCTCTATTTAAAAACACTCTCTAAAAAATTCGCTAAATTTATCAAAAAGGGCAAGACCCATAAAGTCGTTGTGGTGCCCGACCCTCCTGCCTTTACGCTGGCAAGCCTGGAGCGCGGAAAAGAACTGTTCATCAAAAACTGTTCAGCCTGTCATGGCGTCAAAGGAAGAAGCGATGGTCCCTCAACCAAGAAGATTGTCAACCTGCCGACAGATGCTATCTGGCCGCGCAACCTGAGCAAACCGTGGAAATTCAGGCGTGGCGATAAGCGCAAGGAAATATTCCTGACCCTGCGCACGGGGCTATCCCTGACAGCCATGCCGAGATTTTCTCAGCGAATATTCAAGGACGAACAAATCTGGGACCTGGTTCACTATGTACAAACACTGGCGCCATCGGAAAAACCCGAAACTCCGCCCATCCTGAAAGTTGAAAGAACTGACGGCGCATTGCCCATCGACCCGAATCATCCTTTATGGCAGACGATGGATTCCAACTTTTATCCGCTGGGTGGACAGATCATTCAATCAAAAAAAGTGCAATACCCCATCATCGACAACGTGGTTGTTAAAGCAATGCACAACGATAGCGAGATTGCATTTCATATTCACTGGGACGATCCAACAGTCGACCCCATATTGAAAAAATTCAGCGAGGTCGTAGAATCACCCGCCCCGCCCCTGCCGGCACATCTGCGATCAGACGACCCAGAAGATGAAGAACCCGCTGAAGAACCACAGCCACAGAAATTTCCCGATTCAATAGCAATCCAGTTCCCGGTATCCGGTAACAGCAGTTCTGGAAAACCCTATTTTCTGAATGGCGACGCAAAGCATCCTGTCAACTTATGGCAATGGAGCTCCTATCCAATGAAAGCCGTTGAAGTAAATGCTTTAGGAGTTGATACCCTAGCCACACAATCCGAGACCAGCCAAACCCTCGCCTCCAAAGCCACCTTCAATTACGGACGCTATTCTCTGGTCATCAAACGTCAGCTCACGACAGAAGACACACAGAACGATACCCAGTTCCACGCAGGACAAAGCATCCCTATAGCCTTCAACGTCTGGAACGGCTCTGCAGGAGAAACAGGAAGCCAGAAATCCATCTCCAGTTGGTTCTCTCTTATTCTGGAATAAATCTAATAAAAAAAATAAAAGTTTTATCGCGAGGAAGCGGTGATCGCAGGCAGGGTCAATGTGCCGAGGTAGGCTAGCAAATCGGCTACTTCCTGAACTTCAAGCAGGTCCTTAAAGTTGCCAGGCATGGTCGAAATTTTCTGAGTCTTAAACTTTTTAACCTTCTCTCGGGGGATATGTCGGGTCTTCCCCTCTTTATCGACTATATCAAATCCGGATTCATCTTCATTAATCTTGATTCCGGTAATAAACTTTCTGTCCTTTGTCAGAATCATGATGGTCTTATAACCTGCCGTGATGACCTCATTGGGAGCTAAAACAGATTCCAGAAGAAACTCACGAGTTCGACTGGTGCCCACGATACTCAGCTCGGGACCAACACTTCCCCCTTCGCCTTTAACAAGGTGACATTTGGCACAGTTTGCCGCTCCTTCCGCGTTGTTAAATATTTTTTCACCTCGCGACGCATCACCTGTGGCAGAAAGATACTGTTTCCAATCCTCAGGAATCCCAACCTCAGCCTCCTCCTCTTCATCGTCCGCTTCGGGCTCAAATGAACTCAGAAACACCGAAATGGCACGGGCTTCTTGCGGCTTCAGTCCAAGATTAGGCATTTTTGTACTCGGATGAAAGGCCTGTGGATTAGTAATCCATGCGTATATCCATTCGGGTGTGTAATTAAACGAAGAACGGTTCAGATTTGGACCGATCTTTCCCCCCTCCTCATTCAACTGATGACAGCCCAGACAACTTTTTTTATTCATGATCAGAAGTTCGCCTGATGTCACCTGCTCCTTCTTCTGACCTTCCTCAGCGAACCATTTTGAAAAAGAATCCATTGCTGAGCGCGACAAAACAACCCCCACAGGCCGTTCTGTTTTCACCCCTTCAGGAGCCTTAACAGCACCCCCAGTCGGTCCCAACTGCCTGATAAAAGCTATCAGTGACCAAATCTCCTCCTCGGACAAGGTATGGCCGAATACGGGCATTAAATAGGACTTCTTAACCTCGGCCCCGCCTTCACTAATGACTCTAAACAGTTGCTCGTCAGACCGTTTAGCGAGGAATTCCGGGTTAGACAGTTCTGCTGGATCTTTATCCAGAAACTCCGCATTGAACCCATCACCATCACCATGATTGCCATGACAATGAGCGCAATAATCCAAAAAAAGATGCTTCCCCTTTTGCAGAAATTCCGGGTCCGTTGCCGCTCCCAGAGGTGATTCGGGCACCCCTCCCGCCCATGCAGAGGAGTTAGAAATCACCGCAAAACAAACTGTAAGAGAAATAGTTTTAAATAGCTTTAGCATGACTTAAAAGCTGGATTTTCAAATTAAGTAGCGCCTGAAGCAGGAATAGTAACTTAATTTAAAAAGATAATCATCTAAAGAATGGCAAAAAAAGCAGGTAGAAATAATGCCAGGAAGGAAATTAGTTTGAACAAAAAAAAACAAGGGGACCCGAAGGTCCCCTTGTCGTGATGCTAAGGTAAAGCGTTTTCGATGAGCGCTAATCGTTCATCGATAACACATCGTCGCCAGCCGTTGAAGCAGATTTCACACCTTTAGCAGATGCGCCACCCAACGGAAGGACAGAACGATCGCCCGCAGGCAGAACCTTGAAGTAACCCCACTGACCTGCTTGCTGGTACGGAGTACGAGCGTTGAGCCACAGGTAGGTTCCAGGGTTGCTGTAGGTACCACCAGCAGTCATTTCGGCCTGAATATGCTCGCCGCCACCAAACTCCTCAACGTCGATCATATCTGAACCGACCTGTCGAAGATGGCGACGCCACTGATGACCGTCAATATTAAACATCTGGTTTTGCTCGTTATGAGCACCGAAGATGTTAATCATGACGAGATCTCCAGCATGTGCCTTCAGAGTCGGAGTCGCAGGATCACTAGACGCGGCGACACAAGGTGTGAACATGTTTCCAAGTTCACAACCCTCATCTTCACGATAGGACCACGGCTCCAACCTGTAGTTCACGCCTGTGAGCCCCGCAACGTTCTGCAGGTAAGGCATGAAAGACGTACCGAGGATGTTGTCCTCATCCTGGAAATACAGCGCGAAATCACGGTAGTTCTCAAGATTTCGATTTTCCGGATAAGACTTGTCAATGATAACATCCGCTTTCCAGGAGTTACCCAGGGAGATGTCTTTCCCTGTCGCCGGATCACGGTATACAGAACCTCTAGGACCAATGACAAGACCACCATAGAGGCCGTCTCGTACGTTGGTAGTCAGGTTACCAAAATCCCAGATCACGCTACCGGTCTGACCGTAGTCAGGATGTGCATAGTAGGTGTAGGTTTTTGATTTACCCGGCGCAACGGTCTGGTCGCCAGAGTTGTTACCAACGTTGATTCCCTGAGAAGTCATGGGATCAAACGCTACGTTGTTGATATGCATGGAGGCATTACCACTCTTCAAGCGATTGGACAGCTTGATCTTGATACAGTCTCCAATGTTGGCACGAAGCGTCAACGGATGAGGAGCCCCACCCGAAGCTGTTCTGGCCGCTTCACCCTCAAGAGCAAAAATCTTGCCCTCAGCGTTAGCGAGAATCAGCTTACGCTCGAAGTCAACTTCGATCTGATCTTCTGCCTTCGCGTTGAAATCCAGCGCTCTGTTGATAGCTACTACGCTGAATTTCTTCGTAGGCGCACCACTTGGACAGACAACCCCACGTTTCCACTTCTTGGGATCCTCATTGCCAGGCAGTACTTTGAGGTCACCTGAAAGTCGGTCGAGAACCCGAAGGATACTCCAGCTACCTTCTGACAGGTGAGAAGTACGACCATCGAAGTACAGGTAATCACCCGCCATCTGCTGGTAACCACCCGCCGTTGTGGCCAGGTCATAACGCTCTGCGATACCTACATGCAGTGCGTTAGTCATGCGCGACTGAAAGTCATAGCGCTCAGGACGATACCCATGTCCAGAAAGTGAGAACATATGGGTTTCGTTCATCATGCCATGCAACAATCGGAATACAACGTTATCTCCAAGATAAGCGCTGATCATAGGAGTCGAAGGATCCCCATGAACCCTACTGCTGAACATCTTGGAAGCGTCGGAGTTGCTCTTCAACCGTGCAGAAAGAGAAGCCGCACGGAAGTTGAATCCGCCACCTGTTGTATGCGTTCCACCGTTCAGATGTGGGAAAGCCACTTCCAGCATAGTCTTAGGCATCTGGAAAGAAATGGACTGTCCCGCCGCAATAGCATTCTCACGAGAGAGTCCCGGAGGATTCCCCTTCGTCACGAGCTGTGCTGTATGCGGAACGGTATCATGTGTTTGAACTACGATTTCACGGAAACTACCATTTCGACCATAGGCGAAAGGCTCTGTTCCATGAATATCCGCTACTACACCGGTACGAATCGGTTTGCCGGTCTTAGGATCATGGTACGTGGATCCCCAAGGCTCAACAACCGTCGTTCCGATACCACCGTGCGGCCAGGTTGTAGCGCCGAACGCATGGTCATGCCAGAAAACAAGTCCGAGATCTACGTCAACCCACCATCGGTAACGTACGAACTCGGTGCTCACGATAGTCCCAGCCGAATGAGCGTGGGTCATACCTTCGGTAAAGGTGATGGTGTACTTACCATCTTTCGCAATACCTTTGGTTGGATCAGGAGACATAGACTTGATCCAGCGAGCATCTCGACCGTTGGGCACTTCGATACCAACCATGATGTCAGCACCAGCGTGGAACGGAGTAGCGCCATCGGCCATCTGGATTTTAATGGTCTTGTCACCAGCTCTGGTAGAACCCAAAAGCTTGGCGTTCATTGGCATAGGCATACCAACATGGTGACCATCTTTCATCTTCTTAGTGAACTGCTTGTATGACCGCATAGATTGGTCATACGAGAAGCCAGAGATAACACCATCCGACGCTTGGTTGTCGAACTGGAAAAAGTGCGGATGAATGTTAAGTTTAGACATCTGGAAGTTTGTGAAGTCATCATCATTCCACTCACTGGTCAAAAGAAGATCCACACAGTCATAAACATTTGCGCGGATAACCAGCGGAATGGCTTTCTTGGGATCAGCCTTCACACCCGCCATCTCTTCATCAAGTACATAAATGAGACCGTACTTATCGATGATCGGAGGCGTATTTCCAACCGCCGCTGATAATTCAATCGGCGTATTGATGAATACAAGATTGTACTGCTTACGACCAGCACCCTTGGGACAAAGACTCCAACGGCCTTGTTCACCCGGTTTTGCAGGTGTGCTGTTTTCTACGTTGGAATTAGAACGACCACTACCGGACTCTGTATCAGTGAGAACCGTGTCGTCCTGCTCCAGATGGAACGGCTCCAGCCAAGGAGCACCACCATGATGGCGGGCGAAAGGAACACGCTTGCCAAAGTGCGGTGTCATGTGTGGCCATGCCAGCTTGCCTTTTTCATCGAACTGGAGCGGATGACGCTTGCCAGGACGAGGAGAGGTGTACTTCACTACCTTGTAAGTAGGTTCTCTCTCAGACAGGGCCTGATTACCATTCCAGCCATAATCCCAAACAGAACCATCATTGGATTTAACCTGGGTCACTTCATCGTCAGAATGACCGGGTTTGCCCTGAGGCGGCAACATGTACTTAACCCAGTCTTTGACGTTAACAACACGGGTTTCTTTGGTCCAGTCACTCTTGCCGCTACCGACAATTTTGAACTTGGTACCAAACCAATCCATCGTCTTGCCAACCAACTGATCAGAGGTCTGTCCCTGAGGAATACGACCTGCGCGGTCAGGAAGCTCCATGAGCGGGACCATAACATCGGTACTGCCCAATGGATAGTTTCCGTTTTGGATGGTGTTATAAACCCTCCAGTAACCCCACATACCAGCAACATAGTGATGTGCTACATGGCAATGGAAGAGAAAGTCACCTGCCAAACGCTGACACAGACCGGAACCACATTCGGTCTCAAGATCAAGCGCTTCGGATGGCCCAATAACTTCAACGTCTACACGGTCAGTCGTGGTGCGGACAACCGGGTATTTAACCGGACCATCCCATGCGGCATAGGTCAGGTTGGCCTGTTGCGGCTCACGTGCCGGAGAACGCGTCCAGCGGATCGATCCACCGTGCGGATGATGAGAATGATAAACCTCACCACCACCATGAATCAGGCGGAATTTTGCCGGATCGCCCAGGTACGAACGTGGAATGGTCGTTGGGACATCAGCAAATGTATACGAACTATAAGACAATGATTCGTCTTCATAGTGAAACATTTTGTCCTGTACCGCCAGATTGTTGATACCAAACGGCTCAGAACGGTAGTTCATAGCACGGGCTGAAGGACGATAAGCGTCTGTCAGCGGATCGCGCTGAGGAATCATTTCGCCATGGCGATTCAGAGGTCGGAAAGACTCATCGCCAACTTCGTGATAGAACAGAACAAACTCACGAAAGTCTTTAGCGTTGTCATTCGCGATCATAGCCATCCAGCCATCCGGCCGGGACTTCCCGTTGTAAGGGCTCAGGTACGTAGAACCTCTAGGCTCGACAATGAACGCACCGATCAAACCAAGAGCGGCAGGATCACGACCCGCATGACTTTCAATCATGTGGCTACCTTCCTGCTCATCGATTGGAATCATCCACTCGAAATCCTGAGACTCACCAGATTTGGTGATACCGCCTGCAGAAGCCGCAGAAGCCGGAAGACCGGAAGAACTGATGATCATTGCCGATCCAAGAACCTGGAATCCAGCATCCTCATCTTCTACCTTGTTGGAGAAATGAACGCGAACACAGTCGCCCTGGTTAGCACGCAATACCAGTGGCTGAATGGCATCGCCTTGAATTCCGGTCGAAACCATACCCGGGTCCAACTCATCATCCCGAGACTGGGCATTAGCCTTCTCTTCTGTACGAACCCTGGAGATGTTCTCGTCGAGAACATACATATAGCCGGGAAAGTAATCACCCCACTGGTTCAGCATGATTTCGACATTGATTGCCGAAACATTGTACTTCTTGACCGGAGCATTACTCGGACAATGAGAACCTTTGTTCACCGACAAACCTGCTTCTGAAGGTCCAAGCAGGTAGCTCTGGCCTAACTGATGCGCCGACCAGGAATCGTGGAATCCGCCGCCTGAAGAAGCCGGGCTGGCATGTTCCTTGATTTTATCCTGTAAACGGTCCATCAGCTTCATGAACGTGTTGTTCAGGCGATCCTGGCGGCCGTCCATGCCGCTCATTACTTCTTCGTAATTCACCTGATTTTCCAGCTTGTCCAGCCAGACCGGTCGATCATGTCCTTGTCTGTGCTCATCAGGACCTGACGCCGCGAAAGCGGGATTCAAGCCAAGGCCTAAGGCAAAGGTTAAGATCATCATGATCCACCTGCCAAGACCCTGCGATGGGTTGGTAAAAGTGTTACGTGTCATAAATAACCCTCCGGTTGATAAAAAACCCAAAAATCAATAATTTTTGGAAAAAACTTGGTTGGAAAATTGTTTTCCAAACCTGAATAAACAACATAAAATATATCTTTCAAGGAGTTACCCAAGAAACCACCCCCCACACGACCCCAGAGAGAGGACCCCACCTTCTATGGGAGGCACCAGTAAAGATACAAAAGCAGGATAAATATTCCCTTAAATTAAACTTTTTTTAATGTAGGAAAAGCTTTTCAGGAAAAGGAGAAAGGCGGGTTTTTAGACAGAATTGTGGCGCATGGCAGAATAATCCTGGGGCCCTGAGAAGTGAGAGTAGAGCCGATGGGAAGATTTTTCCAAATCTACCAGATTTTGTTCGAGTTTTCCTCTTGTGGGATAGAAGATGAGCCAGAACGGACCAGATCACGTTTCAAGGAAACTTTGGCTCGGGCAATTCTGGACATCACTGTGCCGATGGGAATATTAAGGCGCTTGGAAATTTCCTGGTAGGACAGACCTTCAAAATAAAAAAGTCTGATCGGCTCACGAAGTCTTTCATCCAGTTTGTTCAAAGCAGCCTGGATGTAACGTTTAACCTCGTCTTTTAAATATTCATTTTCAGGATGGCTACTGTTATGGAGTCTATCACAAACAGCTTCAAACTCTATTTCGATCCTATTCTTGCTTTTTTCAATGTCTTTGAGAAACAGGTTTCTTAGGATAGCGAACAACCAGTATTTACTTTTAGCTCGGTCTTTTAACTGACCAAAGTTTTTTAGCGCAATGTAATACGTTTCCTGAACCAGATCTTCAGAACCCTGAGCGGATCCGCAAAGCCTGAAAGCTGACCGGTAAATTACTGCCGCATGAGGAAGAAGGTGCTTGTCAAAAGTATCTCGACTTCCATTTTCTTCCGGCAGATTTGCCGCGAATTTGACTAAAAAATCCAAGACCACCCCTTTGTAAAACTTACCGTTTGTAAAACTTACCCTTTGTAAAACTTACCCTTTGCAAGGGGGCTTAACTTAAAATCCTTCACACGCAGCGCTTTAAATCCAAAAACAATGCAATACGTCTGTTTTTTAGGAATAATATCGAAAAAATAAGATCTTTAAAAGAGCTAATTGTATTTTTTGACATTTTTATAAAAAAACTGCTACCTTTCCGAGTAAATTGCATCAAATGAAGAGATGGGACTAGACTCAACCTACTTCTTGGTAAGCTATGGTTATATCAAATAAAGAGTTGCTGGAAATTTCCACACGGATAGAACGCGATGGCAGGATTTTTTATGCCGAGCTGTCAAAACATGTGGAAGATCCCACTGTAAAAGAATTTTTGCAGGTCATGGCCAAAGAAGAAGCTCTTCATGAGATCCAGTTTAAAGAAATACTGGAGCAAAAGGGTGATGGTATATATGGCTGGGAGGACCATCCGGAACTCCGGGGTTTGATAGACAAAGATTTCCTGACAGATATTTTCCCTTCAGTTGATGGAATCATGGAGCAAGCCTCAAAGCTCAAGGGTTTGGAGAAAGCTTTGGATTTTGCCGTGGAAGCGGAAAAGGTCGCCGCCGAATTCTACGGCCTTCTGGCTGAAATATGCAATAACATAGAAGTCAAAACCATGCTGGTCCTGCTGGAAAAAGCTGAGCACGAACACCTGCAAAAAGTCCTGTCGCTACGAAAAGAATTCATCAACAAAAATAAAGCTGTCGATTAAAATCTGAGTAACCGACCTGGCGCACTCTCCCCTGCCACGTTATTTTAACGCACAAAAAAAGCAGTACCGGAACAAACGCTCCAGTACTGCCTTTATTGAATCGGTTTAACTGAACTTACTTAGCCGCAAGCTCAAAGTTAGCGGTGGCCGCGCCATCACCAACTGTTACTTCCTGACTTACTTCACCAACATAAGGTTGCCATGCAGTGACTTTGTATTTCCCAGCAGGAATACCATCAATCTTGAAAGAACCATCGGCTCCGCTAATGGCATAGTACGGATTCCAGACAATTCGAGCGTCCGCTTCCATGTAGTTGTGCTGATCACACTGCAAGAAAAAATGCTTATCCTTTTTCTGTTTGAGCCGCGCGAGATTCTTGGTCACATCAGCCACATCACCTTTACTAGGCAGAGGTTTATTGAATAAGGTCTTGCGGCTTGCGCCAACAACTGAATAACCGTGTGGGTTGTGCAGAATGTCCGGATCATTGTTGGTTACTTTTACAACACCACCTGTTTTTCTTTCAGGCTTGGTAGGCTTACGAACTGCACCCATTTTCTGAACAATGTCACAAGCGGTGAAGTCAAAAGAAAACTTGCCACCATCACCCCAGGGTTTACCACCGTCAATCTTTTCGATGAAAACTACAGCGTCTTTCAGCTTACCACCAGCGGCGGCAACTTTAACACGAGGTCGAATTCCATCTTTTGCATCAGGGTGCTTGGAGCAAAACTCAACATTTTTACCTTTGCTAAGATCTTCCATGATAGGTGCTGTAGCCGCTCCCTTAAGAGTAACCACACCTGCGATAGATCCAGCGCCAGCTGACCCTTCTTTATAACCCTTCTTCTTGGCAAAACTTGTTCCCGCCAACGCAACAGAAACAACCAACGTCAGTACTGCAATCCAAACTTTTTTCATTACCTAATTACCTCCTTAAATTAAACAAAAAACAAAAAATAAACACTCAAACAACTAACGCAAAAAACGGATACACCGTCCAAATCGGTCAATATACAAAAATAGATGGCGCGTAGTCTACCACAATTCCTCTGAAAAACGCAAAACAGGGGAACCCCGAAAGGTTCCCCTGCCATTATGCAATGTAAATGCTATCAAAAAGAACTAGTTAGCGGTTCATCGATAGCACGTCATCTCCAGCGCCCTTAGAAGCCGACTTAACACCTTTCGGTGACGCTCCGCCCAATGGCAGGACAGAACGGTCGCCCGCAGGCAGAACCTTGAAGTAACCCCACTGACCCGCCTGCTGATATGGCGTACGCGCATTCAGCCACAGGTAAGTTCCCGGGTTATTATAGGTGCCACCCGCCTTGATGAAGGCCTGGATGTATTCGCCGCCGCCAAACTCTTCTACATCAATCATATCCGAGTTCTCTTGGTTCAAGTGACGACGCCATTGGTGACCATCTACATTAAACATCTGGTTCTGCTCATTATGAGCGCCAAAGATGTTTATCATGACACGATCTCCGGCATGCGCCTTCAGAGTCGGAGTCGCAGGATCACTAGACGCGGCAACACAAGCTGTGAACATATTACCCAGTTCACAACCTTCATCTTCGCGATAGGACCACGGCTCCAACCTGTAGTTCACGCCTGTGAGTCCCGCAACGTTCTGCAGATAAGGCATGAAAGACGTACCGAGGATGTTGTCCTCATCCTGGAAATACAGCGCGAAATCACGATAGTTCTCAAGATTTCGGTTTTCCGGATAAGACTTGTCAATGATAACGTCCGCTTTCCAAGAGTTACTCAAGGAGATGTCTTTCCCTGTTTCTGGATCGCGGTATACAGAACCTCTGGGACCGATGATGATACCACCGAACAGGCCATCTCTAACATTACCCGTTAAGTTACCAAAATCCCAGAGCAAGGCTCCATTGATATTGTAATCCTCATGTGCATAAAAGGTGTACACCTTGGATTTACCAGGTGCAACCGTCTGGTCACCAGGATTATTACCTACGTTGATTCCCTGAGAATCCATAGGATCGAACGCAATATTATTCGCATGAAGAGAGGCATTGCCTTTTTTCAAGCGGTTGGTCAGTTTGATTTTGACACACTCTCCAATGTTGGCACGGAGTGTCAACGGATGCGGAGAATGACCTTCGGCGGCGGCTTTAGCCACTTCACCTTCAAGGACAAAAATTTTGGCGTCAGTATTTGCCAAAAGAAGCTTTCGCTCAAAATCAACTTCGATCTCATCCTCGGTGTTCGGGTTAAATTTCAAGCTGGTATTAACTGCAACCACGCTGAAATTTTTCACCGGCGCACCCTTCGGACAAAGCTGTTTGGCGGATTTCTTAGGCGACTCGTTTCCGGGAAGCACCTTGAGATCCTTCTGTAGCTTGTCATGAACACGGATGATACCCCAACTACCTTCAGACAAGTGGGAGGTACGACCATCGTAATACAGATAGTCACCTGCCATCTGCTGATACCCACCTGCCGTAGTGGCCAGGTCGTAACGCTCTGCGATACCAATGTGCAAAGCGTTTGTCACCCTAGAGTCACGGTCATAACGTTCGGGTCGATACCCGTGACCAGAAACAACAAAGGTGTGTGTTTCATTCATCATTCCATGAAGAATACGAAACACAATGCTGTCACCGAGGTAAGCACGCACTATTGGTGTAGACGGATCTCCATGAACTTTACTGCTAAACATTCTGGAAGCGTCCGAGTTACTCCTTAACCTTGCGGAAAGAGATGCCGCACGGAAGTTGAATCCGCCACCCGTTGTATGCGTTCCACCGTTAAGATGCGGAAAAGCCACTTCCAGCATAGTCTTGGGCATCTGGAAAGAAATGGACTGACCCGCCGCAATCGCATTCTCGCGAGATAGTCCCGGAGGATTCCCTTCGGTCACGAGTTGTGCTGTATGCGGTACAGTATCGTGAAGTTGCACGACCAATTCACGGAAACTTCCATTTCGACCATAAGCAAATGGTTCTGTTCCGTGAATGTCAGCTACAACACCACTGCGGATCTGCTTGCCAGTCGTGGGATCATGATACGTAGAACCCCAAGGCTCAACAATTGTAGAACCGATGCCACCGTGCGGCCAGGTTGTAGCGCCGAACGCATGGTCATGCCAGAAAACAAGACCCATATCCACGTCAACCCACCATCGATACCGAACATACTCAGTACTTACGATATGACCTGCTTTGTGAGCATGAGTCATACCTTCGGTGAAGGTGATCGTGTATTTATGATCTTTGGCAAAACCCTTGCCTGGATCGGGAGAGATCGATTTAATCCAACGAGCATCCTTACCGTTGGGCACTTCGATACCAACAATGATGTCAGCACCAACGTGATACGGCGTAGCATGATGCGCCATCTCAATCTCAATCGTGGTATCGCCTGGCTTCGTGGCTTTCAGAAGCTTGGCGTTCATTGGAACAGGCATCCCTACATGGTGCCCGTCTTTCATCTTTTTATCGAACTGCGTGTACGACCTCATAGACTGGTCATACGAGAAGCCCGAAATAACACCATCCGACGCCTGGTTGTCGAACTGGAAAAAGTGCGGATGGATGTTGAGCTTGGACATCTGGAAGTTAGTGAAGTCATCGTCATCCCACTCACTGGTCAACAAAAGATCCACACAGTCATAAACATTTGCGCGAATAGCCAACGGGATGGCTTTCTTGGGATCAGCCTTCACTGCCGCCATGTCTTCATCGATCACGTATATCAGACCATACTTATCGATGATAGGAGGCGTTTTTCCAATCGCCGCTGACAATTCAATAGGCGTATTGATGAATACAAGGTTGTACTGTCTGCGTCCTGCACCCGGAGGACAAAGACTCCAGCGACCCTGTTCACCAGGTTTTGCAGGAGCACTGTTTTCCATGTCAGGGCCAGACCGACCACTACCAGACTCAGTATCGGTCAGGATAGCGTTATCTGTCCGCATGTGAAATGGCTCCAACCATGGAGCACCACCATGATGGCGAGCGAAAGGAACACGCTTACCAAAATGCGGCGTCATGTGAGGCCATGCCAGTTTTCCAACATCATCAAACTGAATTGGATGACGTTTCCAAGGGTGCGGCGCTTTAAACTTTGGATTTTTATCGGTCGACTCTCTCTCGGATAAAGCTTGGTTGCCCTTCCAGGCATAATCCCAAACAGTACCGTCGTAGGACTTAATCTGCCCTATCTCGTCGTCCGTATGACCAGGTCTGCCCTGAGGCGGCAACATGTACTTGACCCAGTCTTTAACGTTTACGACACGAGTTTCCTTAGTCCAGTCACTCTTGCCTTTACCGATAATTTTGAACTTGGTACCAAACCAGTCCATTGTCTTGCCAACCAACTGATCGGAGGTCTGTCCCTGAGGAATACGGCCTCGTCGGTCAGGAAGCTCCGCCAGCGGACGCATGATGTCCGTGCTGCCGAATGGGTAGTTTCCGCTCTGCAGGGTGTTATAAACCCTCCAGTAACCCCACATACCAGCAACATAATGATGCGCCACATGGCAATGGAATAGGAAATCACCTGCCAAACGCTGACACAGACCGGAACCACATTCAGTCTCAAGGTCAAGCGCTTCTGCAGGTCCGATAACTTCAACATCAACACGGTCAGTTGTGGTACGGATAACCGGATACTTAACCGGTCCGTCATACGCCGCCGTGGTCAGGTTTTTTAGTTGTACTTCACGTTGCGGAGAACGCGTCCAGCGGATTGTTCCACCATGCGGATGATGAGAATGGAACACCTCACCGCCGCCATGAATCAAACGAAACTTGGCCGGATCGCCCAGGTACGAACGAGGAATCGTCGTAGGAGCATCACCGAAAGTATAAGAACTGTAGGACAATGATTCATCTTCATAATGGAATCGTTTGTCCTGCTGTGCCAGATTGTTAATGCCAAATGGCTCTGAACGGTAGTTCATAGCACGAGCTGAAGGACGATAAGCATCCGTCAGTGGATCGCGCTGAGGAATCATCTCTCCAAAGCGGTTGAGAGGACGGAAAGATTCATCGCCAATCTCATGATAGAACAGAACGAATTCACGGAAATCTCGTTCGTCTTCATTGGCGACCATAACTTCCCAGCCGCTACCGACAGGCTTACCATCCCAAGGGTCTAGATAGGTGGAACCTTTAGGCTCAACAATGAAAGCGCCGATCAGGCCAAGTGCGGAAGGATCACGACCTGCATGACTCATGATCATGTGGCTACCTTCCTGCTCATCAATCGGAATCATCCATTCGAAATCCTGAGATTCACCAGATGCAACAATAGCCCCCTTGGAGGCGGCCGAAGCCGGCAGTCCAGAAGAGCTGATGATCATAGCGGATCCGTTGACCTGGAATCCGGCATCTTCATCTTCAATCTGATTGGTGAAATGGATGCGAAGGCAGTCACCCTGATTGGCACGCAAAACGATAGGCTGAATAGCATCGCCCTGCAATCCGTTAGACACTGCTCCCGGATCATTTGCCTTTTCACGAGCTTTTACGTTTACTGCTTCTTCCGCTCGGACTTTGGCGATGTCCTTGTCCAGGACATACATGTAGCCAGGGTAGTAGTCGCCCCACTGATTCAACGTGATTTCTACGTTGATTCCGGTGACGTTGTACTTTTTGACTGGAGCGTTGCTCGGACAATGAGCGCCTCTGCTAACTGTCGTTGCGCCAGCTTCAGAAGGCCCAAGCAGGTAGCTCTGGCCCAACTGATGGGCTGACCAGGAATCGTGGAACCCACCACCTGAGGAAGCTGGGCTGGCGTGTTCCTTGATTTTGTCCTGCAACCGCCCCATCAACTTCATGAAGGTGTTGTTCAGGCGTTCCTGGCGGCCTTCCATACCGCCCATCATTTCTTCGTACTCTACCTGGGTTTCAAGCTTGTTCAGCCAGGCTGGGCGTTCATGCCCTGTTTTTTCGTCAATGTCAGATGCGGTAGCACCAGCGTTCGTTACCAGTCCAAAACTCAGGACAATGGTAAGAACCACTAGCGCGTGCCACAACGTCCACCCCTTAGTGACGCGATGCAACATGTTGGGTACCTCCCTTTAGTTGGTCAAAATAACCTAAAATTTTTACCAATCGTTTGTAAAACCCCTTTGTAACTTTCGATAAAGCTCTTTTGCAATCCACATTGCAAAATCTTGTAAAACCCTTTTGCAAAAATTCTGTAATTAAAAAATCAAATGGACAATACGCCCATTAAATCACAATTAAATTTTGACGGGAAAATCTACCACCTTTGACATTACTGCACAAGTGCCAAATGAAATTTTTCCTTATTTCTGTGAACCAGCATGTGCGCAGAGCCTCCGCTCGAAACTGAATCCAGAATATCTTTAAATTCAGTAGCCGTTGCAACCGTCCTGCCATTAACAGCCTCAATACGGTCCCCAGCCTGTAATCCTTCCTGTTCTGCGGTAGAACCTGGGTATACCTTTGAAACAACGACCCCATTACCATTACTCACGCTTTCAACCTCCAGCCCCAAAGAAGGCTCACTTGGGTCAGGCAGGTTTTTTTTAACCACCTTATCGCGTTTCCGTTTTTGATCCTCAAGCTGAACGGACACAACTTCTCGTTTGCCATCACGAAGAATATCCAGGCTCACCGTTTGTCCAGGTGAAAAAGATCCAATCAGTCTAATCATTCTACTCGGAGTGTCGACATCTGCCCCGCCAATTCTCAGAATTATATCTCCAATGCGAAGCCCGGCCCGATGTGCCGGGTCACCTTCGAAGACAGAGTTAACCATAACCCCCTCACCTGCTTTTACATTTGACTGTCGCGCGATTTCCCGGGTCACTTCTTCTATCCCAACCCCCAACCAACCGCGCTGAACTTCACCGAACTGCAACAGCTCAGCGACCACCTTGCGTACAATATTTGCGGGAATGGCAAACCCGATGCTTTGTGCATAATTGATAATTGCCGTGTTAATGCCAATCACATCACCGTTGATATTGAGCAACGGCCCGCCGCTGTTTCCCGGATTTATGGAAGTGTCTGTTTGAATAAAATCCTCGTAGCGGGACAAGTTTACGTTCTCCCTGTTCAATCCACTGATAATTCCAAAGGTCAGCGTATCGTTCAGTCCATATGGGTTACCCACAGCCACCGCAAATTGTCCGATCTTAAGTTTTGCCGAGTCACCAAATGTTGCCGCTGGCAAAGGCTTGTCAGTGTCGATCTGAACCACGGCAATATCTGTATCTTCATCCGTTCCCAAAACCGTCCCCACCTTTTCCTCACCACCCAGCAGTGTGACCTTGATTTTCCCCGAGCCTCTGACAACATGATTATTGGTAACAATAATACCCTTAACGCCATCGATGATAACTCCAGAACCCGCGCCGGCTGGCGCCCCGGAATCATCACCCTGCCGCCTGATTGAAGGCGAAGGGGGCACATAAGCCGAAAGACTCACAACCGAGGGTCTCACCTTATCCGCAAGGGAAACCAAAGCCTCCTCCATTTGCGCAAGAAGACCTGATCCGGTTGAACCGGCCAGAGCAGTTCCCTTGGATGCCGTTATAAACCACAGCGCAAAAAAGAACACTCTCAGTACGAAGTAAGAATGGGTTTTGATTGATTGAAGTACTATGGTCATTTGAGTGACTTTGCAGGTCGGCAAAGGAATTAACCGTTTCTTCCGTTTCGCAGATATTTCCTTGATTTACGAAACAGTTCGTGAAAAAGTGAAAGGTAAATAAGGATGAGGAACTTTATATAGAAAATGGGATTCTGTCAAGAAAAAAGCCTCAGCTAAAATCCTTATTTTTTAGGCATTTGAGCCTGATTTTAAAGTTTTTACCGCCTTCAAAAATACTTTGCTTTCGTAGTCTTTTTTTTCGTGAATGGAGACGTTATAGGCCATGAATTTCAATGAGTTCGAATCAAAATCCGCCCAGGAAATCCTGCAGTGGGTTATCGGTGAATACGGTCAGCGGGCGGGATTGGCTTCCAGTTTCGGCATGGAGGACATGGTCCTGATCGACATTCTGGCAAAGCTGGATGGCGAAATCACCCTGTTCACTTTGGACACAGGCCGCTTGCATGAGGAAACCTATGAAGTGATGGAACGGGCACGATCAAAATACGGGATCACCATACAAACCTATTTTCCGGATAAGGGAGATGCGGAGTGCCTTTTGCGTGACAAAGGATTTTTCTCTTTCCGTGAAAGCGTGGACAACAGAAAAGAGTGCTGTGCCATTCGCAAAATAGAACCTCTCAATAGAGCGCTGGCCGGTCTTGATGCCTGGGTCACAGGTCTGCGCCGCGAACAAAATGTAACTCGCACCGATGTTCAAAAAGTCGCGGAAGACAGCGACCGTCCATCAATGGTCAAAATCAATCCGCTGGCCGACTGGTCTCTGGACAAGGTGGAAGAATACATCAAATCCAACAACGTTCCAATCAACGCTCTGCACAAAAAAAATTTTCCGAGCATTGGATGCGCCCCCTGCACACGCTCGGTAGAACCCGGGCAAGACCTTCGGTCAGGAAGGTGGTGGTGGGAAAACCCGGAACACAAGGAATGCGGACTGCACCGAAGACCCGAATAAAATACTAATACAATAGCGACATTAAAATACGATTAATGTTCGCAGGGCCATGGTGAATGAACACGGAAAATCTCATCAACAAAACCCGTCTCCATGTGGAAAAAGAAATGACCGGTGATGGATCGGGTCACGACTGGTGGCATGTTTTTCGTGTCTGGTCGATTGCACGCAAGCTGGGTCAAGCTGAGGGAGCGGACCCGGCAACGGTTGAACTCTCGGCCCTGCTCCACGATATAGCGGACTGGAAATTTAACGACGGCGATGACTCGGCAGGCCCCAAACAAGCGGGTGAGTGGTTACGCGCAAACTCTGCCGAACCAAAATTAATTGACGATGTATGTGAAATCATATCAACGCTGTCATTCAAAGGGGCGGGAGTGGCGACTCCCATGCGAACGATTGAAGGCAAAGTCGTGCAGGATGCTGACCGTCTGGATGCCATAGGAGCTGTGGGAATAGCTCGAACATTTGCTTACGGTGGCCATAAAAACCGCTTGATGTACCACCCCGATGAATCACCTGTCCTGCATCAAAACTTTGACGACTACAAGAAAAATACCGGGCATACGATCAACCACTTCCACGAAAAACTTTTATTACTCAAAGATCGAATGAATACCGATTCGGCAAAAAGAATGGCTGAGAAGCGGCACCTGTTCATGGAAGACTACCTGGACCAGTTTTTCAAGGAATGGAATGGCAATGCCTGACAAACATTCCAATAAAGGTGTGAATGGTACCATAGACACCTGGTACATCTTATCAGCAACTATACAAGGCCTATTTTAAATGGATGACGATACTCATAAAGCGGCGGAACTTATTCGCAACGCCAAGCGGGCCTTGTTTCTTACCAGCGCCGGGATGAGTGCCGACTCCAACATCCCCACATTCAGAGATAAGTATGGATACTGGAGAAATTTCCCCCCGTTCAAAGAAAAAAACCTGGAGGCGCAAGACCTGGCAAGTCCATGGGCATTCCGCAACGAACTTCCTCACGCATGGGCCTTCTACGAATGGCGGCGTCAAAATGCAGATGAAAATGCACCGCATGAAGGCTATGGCATCATTAACAAGTGGATGAAAGGTCATTTGGAAGATGGATTCATTCACACCACCAATACCGATGGCTATCATCTGCGTTCGGGTTGTCCTGCCGACAGGGTATTGGAAGTGCACGGATCGATGTGGAGACTCCAATGCCTCGATGTCTGTTCGCACCAGTACTGGCATGAAGAATCTGTCCCCCTGTGCAAACTGGACCGGGAAAGCATGAAGGCGTCCAACTACCCAACCTGTTCCCGGTGCAAAGGAATCGCACGCCCCCACATCCTGATGTTTGGCGACATGGAATACACCGGGCATTCCGAGCAAGAGGAAAATTTTAGCGACTTCATACGAAGGGGAGTTGACCTGGTAATATTGATAGGTAGTTCCGGAGCGGTTCCCACGAATGACTATACGGCCCTTCAACTCAAAAATAACGGCGCGAAACTCATCAACATAAACCCGGACCCGTCAACGAACGACATCGCCCAATCGGAAATTTTTCTCACACTCAAAAGCGAGGAAGCCCTGGTTAAACTTGATCAAGTCGCTTTTGGCGAATAACCCTCTGTTCGCTGGTCCTGCAAAGTACGAGTTACTGAACCAATATCAGTTTTCCGAAATGTTTATGATTTTCGAATTCACGGTGAGCTTGCACCGCTTCGCAAAGTGGAAAGGTTTTATGAACTGGCACAACAACATCCCGCGTTTCTATTAAAGAAATCGCTTCGTTCCAGACCGCCTGCATCTTTTGTGGGTCGGCAAGATTTCTCAACACCACATAGCCATGAATCTTCAACTGATGAAACCGAAATGAACTCGAAACTGTAAATTCATTTCCCCCAAGGTTGCCATATCCAACATAGGTCCCCTCACCGCTCAGCAAGGACAAGAGCTGAGTTGCCGTTTCGCCTCCTATCGGATCAAAGATGTAATCGATACCCTCCGAACCTGCAAGTTGAGCGACCTTTTCTTTTAATCGCACGGGATCGCTGGCTACAACGACCTCACCCCCAAGTTCTGCAATAGCCGATTTCTTTTCGCCTGACCGAGTGGTCGCTATCACCCGCAGACCTCTTCTCTTTGCAATCTGAACTGCCGCTATCCCGACCGAACCTGAGCAAGCTGTAACAACAACTGTCCCAGACTCGGGCAAAGGGGAACGGATGACCATGGAATCGTAGGTAGTGAGAATCGCCATGGGCACTGCCGCCGCCTCCCTAAAATCGAGTCCTTCCGGCAATTTCAAAACACATTCTTCTGGCACCACAATTTTTTCGGCGTAGCACCCTTGCTCCTCCTGTGTATACGCCTTGACATACAAAAGGGCAACCCGGTCACCGGGACTGAGACGTTGCACACCCTTACCTGCCTTCTCAACCACTCCGGCACATTCAGAACCAAGACAGAATCCATTTTGAATTTCAACCGGCCAGTCGCCATTTCTAATCATCACCTCAGACCAGTTGAGGCCGGTCGCCCGAATGTCAATGAGCACCTCACCATCCCCGATATCTGGCTCCTTGACTTCCAATATTTCAAGAACTTCTGGTCCACCTGTTCGCTTCAGGACAATTTTTTTCATGGTTGATTTCCTCATTCACACGGTCTGGAGTATGGAACATCAAGGATACAATTTAACATTCCTATCGCAATAAAAATATAGTATGCTTTTTTCAAATAATTATTCCCTTTAATTACTTCACCCGTCCACGAGTTTCAGACGGAAGAGGAGGATTCAAATGCGGATTGTGGTTGCGACCTTCATCTTGTTTTTTATCAGTAATATCCCGGCTCATGCCGGTTGCAGTAAAAAAGATATCTGCGGCATGCTTGGTAAAATGAACCATTTCGACATTCTTAATAAGTGTCCCGGTTCAGGCCCTTTACTGGCAGAGTGTAAAAAATCCAACGAAAAGACCATAGAAGACTTGCCTCTAGCGGAGTTTATTGACAACGGAGATGGAACCGTAACGGACACAACCAACAAACTGGTGTGGATCAAAAAGGGCAAGCAGGACAAAGATGGGAAACTTCATAAAGTCTCCCTCAAGGAAGCGAAAAAAATAGCGCAAGCCGCCAGTGACGGTGGACGGGCCGACTGGCGCATCCCCTCTCTGCCAGAATTGAGAACCCTGCTATACTCCGAACGAGTTAAAAATGCCGGCGGAAAAAAATCATGGATCAATCCCATTTTTGATGACGGCGTTGGACATTACTATTGGTCGAGCACAACCTGCGACCAGGTATCGATCATCACCGACCGCTATCAGAAAAAGATTTGCCAGCAGGGAGAATCGGCCGCATGGCTGGTCCATTTCAACATCAACGCGGTATTCTGGCACCACATCAAGGCCGAAAACTACCACGTCTGGCTGGTGGCGAATGCAGAGTAGACCCGCCTGCCAGCTGAGTCATACATCGTCACGGTCTTAGCCACAGCATCCAAATGCATTCTCTCCCATCTGTCCAGATTCAAAAGTAGATAAAACGTTTGACTTTGATGCCGTGGCGCAGGACCTGTTTAAAGGCAAGATCCAGCATACCACCCGCCGCAAATCCGTGAATATTTCCCGGTTTTTATATATGATAAATATCATGGCATTTCCTTGGGTATCTTCTGGACGATAACTCCATGGCAAACATAAAACATCTTGGCGAGTTTGGACTGATTGAACGTTTTCGCTCGCAACTCAAAACTCGTTCACCACGAGTAATAAAAGGTATTGGTGATGATTGCGCCGTTTTCTCCAGCAAACAAGACACACTACAATTGATATCCACTGACGCGCTTGTTGAATCGGTCCATTTCGATTTAAAGACAATTTCGGCTGAACAGTTGGGACGTAAAGCGCTCACTGTAAATATAAGCGATATTGCGGCTATGGGGGGAACTCCCCATCTGGCGGTAATTTCGCTGGGACTACCTCAATCCACCTCCACCCGGTTTCTAGATGAGTTTTATTCTGGGCTGCAATCGGTTTGCAAAGATTACAAGATAGAACTGGCGGGCGGTGACACGGTCGCATCGCCTCAACAGTTGTTCATCAACATATCTATCCTGGGCGAAGCTCGAAAAGACAGGGTCTTCACTCGAACTGGGGCGAGACCGGGCAACCAGATATTTGTCACCGGGACGTTGGCAGATTCTGCCATGGGTCTGCAACTGCTTAAGACAGGAAAGATAAAGTCAACCTCATCCAAACACTGCCGTGCGCTGATCCAGAAACATCTGGAACCCATCCCGCGGATAAAAGAATCGACCCTGCTGGCCAAATCAAAATTGCAGGTGACTTCAATGATTGATTTGAGTGATGGACTCCTGCAGGATTTGAGTCACCTCTGCGGTAATGATAAACTGGGCGCTGAACTGTATGAAGCTAAGCTACCGTTTTCTCAGGCATTGAAGAATGTTTGTCAGCAAAAGGGATATAACCCCACTGACTGGATCCTTCAGGGTGGAGAAGATTATGAATTGCTGTTTACAATAAGGCAGGAAGATGTTAAAAAACTAGAAAGCCTGTTTTTAAAGGCTGATGCCCCTGTTTCGCATATAGGGGAAATCACCAGTTTTCCAGGGAAATTAGTTCTGAACAAGATAAACGGTCGCAAAAAATCTTTAAAAGCATCGACTGGATTCAATCACTTCAAGCGTAGTCAACGGAGTTAACCTTGTCGCCTGAATTAGAATCTACCTGCCCGATGACTCACGATAGCACATCCGCAAAACAGGCGCCGGTCATACTGGGAGCCGACTGACACTTTGGACGAATCTATATTACCGCGCATTCTTCTATTAGCCGTACTTCTCATCTTCTCGGCCTTTTTTTCCGCTTGCGAGGCCGCCTTTTTCTCTCTCAGTTCGCTTCAACTGAACGAACTCAAAGACAAAAAAGGCCGCTGGGGACTGGTAGTCAACAATCTGCTCAAAAAGCCTAGAGAACTGCTGATCACCATTTACATCGGCAACGAGCTGATCAATATAGCTGTATCTATTATAACGACCTCTATTTTCATCCACCTGTTTGGCCATATCGGGGTGGGAATCGCGATAGGCGTAGGAACTTTTCTCCTGCTGGTGTTTGGAGAAATCATACCCAAAAGCCTATCGATGAGGTTTCCGCAAACTTATGCCTTATCCGCCGCCTATCCTCTGAGGCTGTTCTTTGCTTTCGTTCAACCCATCCAGGAATTTCTTACGTCAATCGCCGAAAAGTTCATCTCCATGATAGGGGTCACCTTCAGCAAGCCCAAGGAAACAGCGATAACTGATGAAGAGTTCCGCACCATGGTGCAAATGGGAGAAGGCGATGGTGTGATTGATTCGGAAGAAAGCGAACTGATCCATAACGTGATCGAATTTGGGGAAACGACGGCAGGGGAAGTCATGACACCTAAAATCGATATGTTCACTCTATCGATCGATGACAAAATGGAAGATATCCTGCCGCGTATTGTTGAAAATTTTTATGCTCGTGTCCCGGTCTATGATGAGGATGAAGAAAATATAGCCGGGATACTATTCACCAAGGATCTTAATCGGCTGAAACACCTGCCACCTGAAAAGTTCAGCCTCAAGAGTATATTGCGCCCCATACTCTCCATTCCTCAATCAAAAAAAATCAAGGAGCTGTTGCAGGAATTTAAAAAACGAAAGCGGCATATGGCCGTAGTTCTGGACGAATACGGCAGTCTTTCCGGCTTGGTAACTCTGGAGGACATACTGGAGGAGCTTGTTGGCGAAATTGACAGTGAAATGCGCCTGGAAGAGAAACCTCTGGTTGAACTCAGCGAAAATAAATACCGTCTGGTAGCCACCTACCCTATCTCCGAATTCAATGAATATTTTAAAACCCAGCTTTCCGAAGAAGATTATGAAACAGTGGGCGGCCTGGTGTTCGGATTGTTTGGCAGGATACCACGTTCAGGGGAAATGATCGCGCACGACAATTATAAATTTCGCATTGAAAAAATGAAGGGTGCTCGAATATTAAATCTTCATCTCACCATTATGAAGTCGGATAGCAACGGTGAAAAAGAAGAAAAACCAGCGGCGACATAAATGGAACTGTCCACCACATTAATACTGATTAGTCTGTTCATCCTCATGGAAGCATTTTTCTCGGGATCGGAAATAGGGATGATCGCTATCAACAGGATCAAAATGAAGCAGAAAGCGGACGAAGGAAATTCTTCCGCAACTCTCGTCCTTAATTTGCTGAATACACCAGAAAAATTATTCGCCACCACATCGCTGGGAACAAACTTTGCCGTTGTTTCAAGCACCTCTATTTTTACAGCCTATATGGTGACACATATGGGAGAACAGGGTGAACTATGGGCAATGGTCATCCTTTCACCCATCATCCTCTTCGCAGGTGAAATCGTTCCAAAAATGATCCTGCAAAACCGCGCTGACACTCTAATGCCTATCTTTGTCAAACCACTTCATCTCAGCCTGAGCATACTTTCCCCCATCATTCGTTTTTTCACCAATATTTCCGGCTTTCTCACCAAAAGGTTAATGCGCCTTCCTGATGATGATGGCAAGTCATTCAGCCGCGACCAGATTTTGCAAGTGCTAAGTCTGGATTCGCAAACGATCGAACTGGATGCCATTGAACGAACCATGATCCACAAGATTTTTAACTTCGGCGAAATTACGGTAGAGCAATGTATGGTCCCCCTCGTTCAACTTACCGCTATCCCGGATGATTCAACCCTGGAAGAAGCGCACCAACTGGCAGTAGATACGGGGTACTCAAGGTTACCCATCTTTCATGAAAGAATGCACAACATTATAGGTATCCTCAACACCTTTGATCTCTTGAACCAGCCAACAGACGATTCATCGTTATCGCACCTTGTGCGCCCCGCTCATTACGTTCCGCCCAACAAAAAAATTGACGACTTGCTTAATGAGCTTCAGCAAGGAGGTTTGCACATGGCCATCGTGGTTGATGAATACGGGGGGTGCATAGGTATCACAACCGTTGAGGATCTGCTTGAAGAAATTGTAGGGGAGATAGAAGACGAGTATGATAAGCCGGAACAAAAATTCGAGCCCTACACGGGAGGCGGCTATCTCATTGACGGAGAAATGGAAATCGATGCTATCAACGAAACCATAAAGCTCGACCTGCCCACAGGGGACTATGAAACTCTGGCGGGACTACTCCTTGACCGGCTGGAAACTATTCCTCAACCGGGAGAACAGGTCATCATCAACGACATTCGACTCACCGTAAAAGAAACAAGCCGACGCAAAGTTCAATCAGTCATCGCCATGAAAATTATCCCGCAAAAAGACACCAATCTGCCAGCATCCACTGAGGAGACAACGGACTCTCAGGACCCCCTCTAGGAATTTCTACTTGCCGCGAAGAAGGAGGTTCCTTCAAATACCCCGCACCCTTTCCAACTCCTGATAGGCTTCCATAATTTCCAGAAACTTCAGATGTGCTTCCTGCGCCTGCTCTTCTCCCAGATATGCCGCTTTATCCGGATGATATTGCATTACCCGCTGACGATATGCTTTTTTTATCTCAATGTTTGTTGCATCAGAGGGTATCTCTAAAATGGTATAGGGTGTTTTCAGGGCTTCTAGGCAATACTTGTCGCGAAGCGAATCATGAAGCTCATACGATAACTTGAGAAAACCCGCCAACCGATTGAGTTCTTTTTGCACGTCGTCCGTTAAGTCCCCTTCAACCAACGCCACCTGATAGGCCAATGCCAGTAATAGTGAAGTGTAATGATTATGACAAACTTTGCAGTATTGACTGACAATCGGCTCAAGGTCAGGACGCACCCTCTGTGTTTCGTCAACCACCTTGTCAATAAAGCCTAACTCGGCATCAGAATAATTCAAGTTTTTATTAAAAAAGTTTTTAATGATGATTCTTGATCTGGGTTTCACGGGACCACTGATCATCGCGATTTTAGTCATAACAACGGCGACACAGGTCACAAAAACCCCTTCATCAACAAGCCCCGGAAGGCTCTTACGAATTTTCTGCTGAAGTTTTTTGCCTAAAAAATGTTGTAACGCGCCGCCGACAACAGCTCCCATGGGGCCTCCCCGCAAAAACCCCATTCCGGCACCAAGCATCCACGACATTTGATTATCCTCTCTAACAAATTCAAATACGAAACAACAATCACCTCAAGGCCTACGACTTCCATAGCACATCAAACGGATATCGTGACAAACAAATCGGGCTCATGATATGATCCTTGCCTGTTTTAACAGGAAGGCCGAAGTTATTCAAGATCATGTTTCGAATAGCTGGTCTCATAAAAATCCAAATCATCAGGACCGGGAGATACTTTATGGTTAAGCACATAGTAATGTTTAAATTGCTGGAGAAAAACGAAACCAATATAGAGAAGATTGTCAACGCACTGAAGAGCCTTGAGGAAAATATAGATGTTCTTCGTTCGGTAGAAATCGGGGTGGACTATGCCGAATCTGAAAGAAGCTACGATATAGTATTGACCACAGAATTTGATGACCGGGAAGGGCTCAAAGCATATGGTCCTCACCCAAACCACCTTCCGGTAGTAGAAATTATACGCCCGCTTTGCTCAGCTTCAGTGGTTGTAGATTATGAGATTTGACCACAGAATCATACGAACAGTACTCTTAAAACCACGGCCTGGCCTTAGCGCACCCAATATAACTAGCTATTTTTAAAGGGGTATCTCAATTTATCTTGAAACAACGAAATAAATACTTGTACTTCAACATCTGGTTTGATAAAGTTTCCGGCAATTTTCAAATAGTATCTTGAATACTATTTGTCATTTAGCAAACGCAGTAATTCGCCAGTCAGTTTTTCTCGGGGCGGATGTTTATATAGCCTATCGAATTATCTGCGATTCGAATCAAGAAGACCCATTTAATTGCCTGATGGCATTTGAATATGAGGTTGTTTTATAACAAGCCCAAAACTTTAACAAAGGAGATTTTGGGATGGCTACTAAAAAAAAATCGAAAAAGAAAAAGTCTGTAGGAAAAAAAGCATCACCCAAAAAAAAATCTACGGCCAAGTCTAAAGCTCGTTCTAAAGTAAAAGCTAAATCAAAGGCAAAAGCCAAAACAAAACCTAAAGCTAAATCAAA